>ERZ1034691.66-NODE-66-length-81509-cov-15.939721_pt1 | contig 81509 bp, 117 predicted proteins | sample MGYA00520638_ERZ1034691 | MGnify/ENA primary metagenome ERZ1034691 (study PRJEB33766, sample SAMN09781763) | gut metagenome | biome: gut microbiome | host: Homo sapiens | place: Madagascar | study: EMG produced TPA metagenomics assembly of the PRJNA485056 data set... | reverse complement strand
TTACTCCTTGGAAAAGCGTCTGGTCATTTCCAGTTCCAAGCGTGCCACTCTTTTCCGTCTGGACTAAAGCCCCTTTTCCGCCTCCTTCGCATCCTCCACGGATGCGGACTGTGCAAGAAGCGCCTTTTTCAGCGCCTGCGGAAGATCCTTCCCGCGTTTCTCCGCCCGTCTCAGGATGCCCATACACGCCTTTGGCGTTAAAGAGTATTTCGTGTGCGGATGTTCCTCCAAAATCTGCGACAAGCGCGATTCTACGGCGGCGTTGGGGCACTCCCCACCATTGACTATCGAGGACGCGCCAAGCCACGCTCCATCGTCCGTCCACGTCGCGGAATCCCCCCCATGTCGGCCATCCCTTGTCAGGCACTGGAATATCGGGGGCTTCCGGCTCTGCGATGCGGATCGCTTCTTCGAGGACTGCCGCGAAGTCGCGGCCATTGTTGCTGGACATCGCGCCGACGACGTTCTCCCATACCATGTATCTCGGTCGAATAAACTGACCTGTCCGTCCGGTCTTTCTGTCATTTTCGCGCATCTCCCTGATAATTCTGATTTGTTCCATGTAAAGGCCGGAACGTTCTCCTGCAAGCCCCTTTCGCTTGCCTGCAATAGACAGATCCTGTCTAACAGGGTGACCCTCCGATAATGCAGTCAACGGCCTCGATCTTCGCGCCGTCGATCTTGCAGATATCGCCATAATGTTTCACCCTAAACCACCCCCAATTTTTTCTTGTAGTTGTATATCGACTGCCGGCTGATCCGCAGCTCCTCGCAGATCTTTTTCTGCGGCACCTTCAGCCGGAGCATTTCCTTCAGCCGTTCCACGTCGATCTTTTCTTCGACACTCGGACGGCCTTTCTTTTCGTGCGTACCGCCGCCCAGACAGTTGCAGCACTCCGTATCTGCGTATGGGCAGCGCTGGAGGCAGAAATTGATTTCCTCCTGCGTGTCGTATGTGCGTTTTTCAATGGGATCGTCCCTGTATACGCTGTTCCATGGCAATGCCGCCAAAATCAGCACATTTTCACGTCCGGATCTCATATTTCTGCCTCCCGTTTCATTCGTATAATTCTGTGATTGTGATCTCTGTTCGCGGCTCGTCCTTGTCATATAAGACCCGGCTCCCGTCATGTGCCGCCGCAATGGAGCTGTTGTCGTCCGCCAGGACTTCGGCCAATACCAGAATGTCCATCGTCGCCTCGATCAGATTGCAGAGATCGACCCGCCTGCGCGTCGGCATGTAATATACGCACTTCACGTTGACCGGCACATCGACCGGCTTCGCAGGCTTCCGGATCTGCCATAAACACGCCTGCTCATACTCTTTGTACTGCTTCGACGGAATGACCATTCTTTTCCCGGTTTTCTTGTTAAAAACGATCTGGCTGTGATTTTTTTTCGTTCGCGGCGGCATTTTGACAACGATTTTGATTTCGTCCATCGAAGCACCTCAAATCGTCAGCTCATAATCATCGCCAGCGGCTGAATCCCCTTCTCCGTTCTCCTGCGGTTCTTCGCCCTGCATGTTCTGGCAAAGCTCCCAGAACGCATCCACAAAGCCCGTGTTGAACGCCCGCATGAATTCGCTCCGGTCGTGGATATAGCCCTTCGACATCGCGTTTGCAAACGCCGTCCAGAGGCAGTCCACCATTTCTTCCCGATAGCTGTCGCTCTGAATGGCGATCTGCTCGATCCGAAGCTCCGTCCATGTTTTGTTCTCGCCCGCGCTGTTCTGATAGTCCTTGCTGGACCACTTACCGGCAATCAGAACGTGATCGCCCTTTCTTACGCGCTGTGCGATGTTCGTCTGGGGACTTTCCCCGACGGAAATGATGTTCATGAAGCGCTTGTCCTCGTATGCCACGCCGAATGTGACCTTTGGCATCGGAGGCCGCGTGTCGGAGCCTTTTGTGTACTCGACCTTTGCGTCCCGCGTGACCTTTCCCCAGATCACCATGGTTTCGCAGGTCTTTCTTTTCGGGTCCTTGGGGTCTGCAATGATCGCGCTGTTGATCGGCCTCATCCTTCACCACCGCCGAAAAAGCCGTCACCCATGGTTTCCGTGTCGATTCTCCTGGCTTTGCTCGCAGCCGCAGTTTTCTGCTGATTTTTCACTGCTTCCTGAACTTTTTCCGGCTGGGCATCTTTCCGGCGCGTCAGTTCCTCTTCCACCGCCGCAGCTTCAAAGAATTCTTCTTTCTGCACCGCCTCGATGGCTGGAGTGCTCTCCGTTGTGCCTGTCACCTCTCCGGTAGCCTTGTCCACGTTGATGATCGGCATGTCCGGAATGATTCCTGCCTCGGAGTCGTTGTCGAGCACATACCGTACCTCGTTGGAAAGCGGCGCATAGCCGGAATTCAGGAGGCTCCGAAGCACCGTTTTTCTGCACATCCGGTCCTGACCGTATCCCACGTCATACCACGGCGTGGACTTCCGCATCTTCGCTTCCTCTTCCGCCGTCATTTCGCCGGAAATGAACCTTTCATATTTCTCGCGGTCAAACGCCTGCGCGTATTTTTCCGCGTGGAAGATCAGTTTGTTCATCGACCAGAATTCCGACCGGAACATACCGTCCTTGAGTTGGAAATAGGCGTAGTATCCGATGATCTGCGCTTTCTCTCGGTCCTCGTCCATTTCGTAGACGTTAAAATCGAACTTCGGCTTTCCGGTACGGGGGTCTCTGCCCTGATACTCGCCCTCGCGAATATCCATGCAGTCGATATCTTCATACTGACCGGTCGCAAGCGCCAGCGCAATGAGACCTTTGTAGCCAATGACGAACGTACACGTCTGTCCATACGGAACGAGGTAATAGCCCATTCCAAGATTCAGCCCCATGCCCTCGCCGCGAAGCGCCGCCGCCACGATGCTCCCCGGATCGCAGACTTTCAGCTGATCGGATGCGTTTACGGCGGAGATCATCGTAGACGTGAATCTCGCCACCGCCTTGGAATCCTTCAAAGACTTCTGGATCAAGCCCTGCATTGCGTTCGACGTGATGGCGCTTGAGAACGTCTGCTTCGGTGCACTGGGCGTCAGTCTGTTTGCTGCATTCATCGTTCAGTTCCTCCCTTTTCAATCTCCAAATTTCGGCACGCGGCAGAAGCGAATCCCGTTGGCGTTCAGCCAATCCCGCAGTGCGATCATCTGTGCTCTCGTCACATAGCACCGGAAATCCAGCACCTGTTCAGTTTCCTGCGGTTCTTCCACGTGCAACGGCTCCGGAGCCTTTTCCGCGTTCAGGAGCTTTTCCGCACGCTCTGCCGCCTCTGCTTCTGCTCTCTTCTGCGCGATGCGCTCCGCACGTTCCCGTTCCGCCTTTTCCTGCGCTTCCCGTCTCGCGCGTTCAGCGGCCGCCTGCGCAGCTCTTCTGGCTTCCTGTTCCTGCTTCATGCGTTTCAGTTCGCTGCCGCGCCGCATGGCCGCTCCGAGGTCCAGCGTTTTCTGGTATTCCAGAAGCATTTCGTTTTCGAACTCTCCGCCGGACTCTGTGATCGCTGTGACGTTCTCGCCGATGGCCGTCACAGCCGCCTGAATGTCGGTCTTGGCCGTTTCCATGTCATAGGTCACATTCATCCAGCGCGGATTTTCGATCCGCTCAAACGAAAGCCACGCCTGTGTGTTGACGGAAGCAAAGTAGCCTCTCAGCGTCTCGCATTTCTCGGCCTTCCGCTTTTCATCGAACGCCTTGACCTGCACGTCGATGTTCTTTGCCGCCTCGTCACACATTCCGGAAAGCTCCTTCATCTGCGCCTCAAAGACGTTGTACGGCTCCAGATATCGTTTCTTGATGGCGATGCGCTGCTCGGATATCGCCTTGCTGATCTTGGCGATCTTCGCCTTGTCGGCCTTTGACGCGCCGATGGCTTCCTCCGTGACCACCATCGACTTGTACGCCGCCAGATTTTCCGCCAGCCACGCCTTGACTTCCTCAAAGTTGAAGTCCAGACTCTGTGGAATGGCCTTGTCGAGGTCGGTTATCATCCGGATCTCGGTGGTTTCCATCAGCCATCCACCTCCGGCACGTCATACTCCTCGATCTTTTTCAGCGGGAAATAATCCGGATGGATGTTTTCTTCCGGCACATTCACTGCCGTAACGATTGCCCGATTTTTTCCGCCTCCCGCCGGAACGATCACACGGTCGCCGACCTTCAGCGGCATTTCCGTGTCATAGCTGTACCCCCGTCCGACGTAAGCCATCGCACTCTTGCGGAAAAATTTCACCTCTACGATCATTTTTGTCCCTCCATTTTTCATAAACTCAGTGTCATCGGCGGCATCTGCCGCTTCTGCACATAGCCCCAAAACGTTTCTGCCTTATCCAGCAGCCACGCAAGGTCCTCCTCATGGTCGGCGCGTTCGATACGCCTTGTCCTGATTGACCAGTCTCCGCGTATATCCTGAAGCGCCGCGAACAGATCCACGAAATCCCAACCGGTCGCCAGCAGCTGCCAGCAGGTTTGTGTCAGATAGTAGACCGGCACATTCCCGTCCGCCCACTTGTCATAGTCGGCCTTTTTCATGAGCTGGCCGGTCTTGATTTCCAAGATTCCCTGCCGCCCGTTCTCATCGGTCAGTTCTCCGTCGAGCGTCGCCGTGAGCCACGGCCGTTCGAGCTGTGACAGAATGTCATACGGATAATGCTTCACTTCCATCTGCGGATTCATCGCCGCATACAGTTCCCGGAGCGCCGGCTCCATCCGAACGCCGCGTTCCACCGCTGCGTTGGCCGAAAGATCTTTTGCCTTTTTCTGCCCGGTCTTGATCTTCCATAGCTCTACAGGTGATGTCCACGGAGAAAGCCCGCATACCGCCGCCGCGTCTGAGCCTCCGATTCCCAACTCCTGCCGCCCTTCCAGCCAGCTTTCGCGGTCCTCAAAGTGCTTCCGGATCAAAACTGACTGTTTTCCCTTCAAGTACGGCATAATTCCTCCCATCCATCCGACTTCATACCTCAATCTCCCGTTGCCTTTCCACGTCCGGGGCTGACTTCTGTAACCGAACGGCCAAAATAGGCGTAAACCTTGTCTACCATGAATGGATGTGGCTTTCTTCCGGAAAGCCAATTTGCCACTGACGACTGACTGACGCCGAGATCCTTCGCAAGTCTGTACTTGGAAACCCCCTTCGTTTCCATCAATCTTTTCAGTGTTTCAGAAAAGTTCACAATTTCACCCCCATTTCCTCTTGACAAAGCACAAGTTGGAGTAGTAAAATTCTGAACGTCCAATACAGAACTACTCCGCCAACCAGTCAAAGCACCATAACGTGCTTTGATTATCTGGGCTTGTCTTATGCTCCATATTTTACACCATTATTGACGCATATGCAACCCTATTGGAGTAAAATCGCTATCCAAATTTGGAGGTATCTTTTTATGGAATTTTCACAAAAACTGAAAGAACTGATGCGTGCGCGCGGCTTGTCCGCTTACAAGATGGCAAATGACCTGCATTGCTCGCAAACGACGATCCGCAATTGGGCCGATGGGAAAACGACGCCGCAGCCCCGGACGATCATTCAGCTCTGCGAATATTTCGGTGTCTCCGAAGAGGAACTGATCGGCGGTGCGCAAGCGCAAAAAAACAACCCCGACGTCAGTAACGACGCCGAGGTTATGGAAATGGTCCATATTTTCAGCCAGCTTTCCGCATCCACTCGTTCCAAATTGCTCGAACTGGCTCGTCTCTATTCAGACGCGGAACACAAAAATTCAGAAACCGAATAAACCGCTTTCTATCCTTTACTTCCATCAGCACCTCTATAAGATCTTCGTTCATGCCCACTGCTTCTTCCTTTCCAGACTTCATCGTACCATGCATCCTTTCCTGTTTCATTCGTTTCCGGACATCTATCTCATGTTTATATTTTAGAACGGACGTTTCAAAAATGCAATCGCTCATATTGCACAAATTTCCAGTTCATTTTTCTATAACACAAATTCAGAATCATCCCGTTTATCGGACTCATTTTGTGCTATGGTACTTCGTCAGCCCCGCCGCCTCTGGCACAGGCGGCGGAGCCTTGCAGCAGACCGCCTCATTTGTCCACCGATCTGCTACACCTACATCGTAGCAGAAGCGCAGAGATCCGTATAGATGCAGTTTTGCGTTTTTATCGCATCTATTGCGATTTTCACACCTATCTTCTGTGAAAACCGTGAAAATCGTGAAATCATACGATGGAGGTCATACCCAATGAGTGCAATTCAGGAGTTAGCCCCATATATCGCGGAATTTCAGCCCAGCATCAAGCGTGCCAAGGCTGCAAAGGGCTATACGAACAATGACCTGATCGCGCTTTCCGGCGTTTCTAAGTCCGCTGTTGACCGTCTCTGTGACGGCTCCCAGACCGACCCGAAGCTGTATTACGCCGTAGCCATCTGCAAATCGCTTGACCTGTCTATCGACGATTTATTCGGCCTATCCGCTTCTTCCGAATGCGCACCGGAGATTGCTGAGAAGCTTCACGGCCTGGAACTGCAAAACCATGAAAAGGAAACGCGGCTCTCTGAAATCAAGGGCGCTCTGAACGTGGCTATTTGTGATACCGAGCACCAGAAAGAGACGACCGAGATGCTCCGGTCTCAGAACAAAGGACTCAGATATACCGTTTTCTTGCTTGTCGGCCTTTGCGCAGTCCTTGTGTTTACGCTTCTTTTCTATATCATTTGGGATTCCAGCGTTCCAACCGACGGCCTTATTCGGAACGGGAACGTCAGTATTCTTGCATGGATCGCGATTGGACTGGTTGCCGCGTCATTCCTGTCTATCTGTGGGTTTCTTTTCCGGCTCCTTCGTAAAAAGTGATTTTTTTCTTTAACTCCGTTACATATTTTTTTTGGAGGTCTTTTCTTTGAGCAATTACAGCGAACGTGATAAAGCCGTTCTGGACAGTCTGGACGAGAACATTCGTCTTGCACCTCGTCTCGGAGTCTGCGCCGATACTTTCTATGCCCTGAAGCAGGAGTTCCTGCGTGTCATGCGTGAACGCGACGAAGCCATCCAGAAGCTTTCGGAGGTGCAAGCGCATGGCAAACACTGATTTGACCGTCGCGGCTGCCTATATCCGCGTCTCCACAGAGGATCAGACCGACCTTTCCCCGGAGTCTCAGCTTGAAAAGGTGAAGGAATACGCCGCGAAAAACAATATGCTTCTCCCCAGCGAATTCATTTTCCACGACGATGGTATTTCCGGCCGTGCAGCAAATAAACGTCCCGGCTTTCAGCGCATGATCGCCGCCGCAAAGGACCCCGTGCATCCCTTCAGTGTCATCATCGTCTGGAAATATTCCCGATTTGCCCGGAATCAGGAAGAGTCCATTTTTTACAAATCCATTCTCCGCTCGAAATGCAACGTTGACGTGATTTCCGTCTCCGAGCCGTTGATCGCCGGCCCCTTTGGAAGTCTGATCGAGCGCATCATCGAGTGGATGGACGAATTCTATTCCGTCCGCCTTTCGGAAGAGGTCAAGCGCTCCATGACCGTCAACGCGAAGAACGGCGTTCTGCAATCCACCGCTTCCTTCGGCTACAAGGTCGAAAACGGCGTGCTTGTTCCCGTCCCTGAGGAAGCGGAACTCATCAAAGAGATCTTCCATCGTTTTCTTTCCGGCGAGGGCTTTTACCCCATCGCGCAGGACCTGAATTCCAGAGGCATCAAAACGCATCGCGGGAGCCGCTTTGAAAACCGCACAGTGGAATACATCATCCGCAATCCCGTTTACATCGGAAAGCTTCGCTGGAATCCGGCCGGGCGTACCCGCCGGGACTTCCATAACGAAAACATCATCTGCGCCAAAGGCGCTCACGAGCCTCTGATCGACGAAGAGACATGGGAGGCCGCCCAGCTCCGCGTCGAGCAGTTGAAATCCCAATGGGCATACCATGGCCGTCCATCCTCCGACCGCAAGCACTGGCTCTGCGGCATCGTCCGCTGTGCATCCTGCGGTGCGACCCTTATCTGGTCCCAGCCGCATTTTTTGAAGTGCAACAATTATGCGCGTGGTTCGTGTAAGACCTCGCAGCACATTGCCGTGGAGCTGATCGAGGAATCCTTTATTCAGCAGTTGCGTCACGATTTTTCGTTTTCTTCTGAAATTTCCTACCAGATCATCGACGTACCCAAGCCGCAGGACACGCGCGCCGGCCAGCTCCGCCGCAACCGTGACCGCATGTTGTCGCGCCTCGCACGTTCGCGCGATGCCTACATGAACGGCATCGACTCCCTTGAGGATTACGCCGCAATCAAGGCATCCATCCAGAAAGAGATCGACCAGATCGACGCGGAGCTTTCCACCCTCGAATCCGCGTCCGGAGCATCCACTGAGGTTTCCATGAAGGATTCCATCAAACGTACCTTGGAAACGCTGGAATCCGACGCCCCAATCTCGAAAAAGTACGACGCCGTCAAACGCATCATCGATACCTGCACTTTCGATAAGCAAAACATGCTCCTTTCCATCGTATACCGCTATGAAATCTGACTCTTTATCTCCATACCTAAAATTGTAGTCTATTGATATCCGGTGGGCCAGACCCCAGCAGCCTACAATTCCACCGCAAATGAAAACGCGCAGCGAACTTAACCGCTGCGCGTTTCCCATATTTTCGTGTCATATCTCATTCACGGCGCATGTACCGATCCGTTCGGAGCGCTGCTACAATCGAAGAATTTCGCTTTCCCTGCGTAAAGCTCGTTCATGAACGCAAGCGTGGCCTTTGTTGCAAACGCCTGCCGTTCTTCGTAATGGAGATCTTCAATTGCAATCAGGCTTCCGTCTTTCCTTTTCGCATAGCTGCACACCCTGATTTTTGTGTTCCTCTTCAATTCCGACCCCCTCTTCTACATTTCGGCCCGTTTACAAAGTCGGAAGCACCACATCGTAGTCCAGAAGCGCTTCCCGCCGAATATCCTTTTCATCGACAAACACTTGCTGTTCTATCAGCTGTTCCATGAGATCCCGAATCGCTTCCGTCTTGAGCCTCGCCGTTCCCTTTTCATAATATGACGATGGGACTTCAAAATAGCTCTCAAAAAATGCCGTGGCGCGTTGGTAGTAATCACCTTTCACGCTTTTCACCCGCTTTCAGTGATTTTATCAGTTTCCATTCGCCATCCGGGATGATCTGCATTGGTCTCCCGTAGCCGAACTGGAATTTTGATTCATCCATGAGATCAGGGAATGGACTCGTTTGCGCTTCTTTCGCTTCGGATATGAGTCTTTCATACTCGCGCTCCATGGCTTCTTGAAACAGCTTTTGCAATTTTTTGAACGACATTGCGCGTTCAAGTCCGTCCATCTCGTCCCATGTCATCTTCCGCTGCTCCCGAATCCGTGATCTCCGCGCGGTGTTTCCTCCAATCTCTCCACCCGCTTGAACGCCGCGTGCTGGAACGGGATCAGGATCATCTGCGCGACTTTGCTTCCTTCTGCGACTTCATAATTTTCGCCGCTCGTGTTGACCAGTGTGACCATGATCTCCCCCGTGTATCCGGAGTCTACAGTCCCGGAGCATAAGATCCCGAACGATTTCAGAAGTCCGCTCTTTGCGCGGATCGCGCCGAAGTAGCCTTCCGGGATTGCCATATGCACTCCCGTCCGCACCGTACCGCGCGAGTGTGCCAGTATGATCTTTTCTTCTGCCGCAAACAGGTCCATTCCCGCATCCGCGTCGTGCGCGTAAACCGGCATATGTGCGCCATTCTCCAGCATTACCGGGATACGCCTGTCCGAAATATCGATATTCGCCAGCATCTTGCACACGGTGCTGTCCGCAATTCCGTTCACAATGTCCGACATCTGCGCATTTATGCCGTCCAGGAAACCGCTCCAATATGCGCAGGCTTTGCTTCCGGTTTCTGCCGCCTCCAAGCCCGCAAAACCTTTCTCAATCGCGCTGTTCATCATGCTTTTCTCCCCTTGTAATTGAATTTTTTGATATGCTCGTTTCTGGCGTAAAACGGCTGAAAACGTTCTCCGTACCCTTTTTTCAGGATTCGGTCAAGTTTCTCCTGCAAAACATCGGATTCGTTCCCGCATCCCCATGCATCTCCGAGTTCTGCATCCAGCTCCGCGACCTTCACGGCCAGCTTGTAAAGCCGTTCCGGGCCGTATCCATCCATTGCAAGAGCCGCTCCGTACAGGTCGGCGTACTTCTGACAGCCAGATTCAAACCCGATTTGAAGGTACTCCTGCAGTTGTTCCTTCTGCTTTTGTGCGAAGGTCATGCCCATCATTCGCCCTCCCGGAAACACGCGCGGATCTTGCTCCCATTCCACATGGTGAATTCTACCGTGTAAAAACGTCTATTGGGATGTACATAGATCACTGTTCCGTAGAGTGCTTCCTTGTCTGCCGGCCGGCTTTCCATTTTATCCGGCGAAAAATTAACGAACTGCTTTACGGTTTGTCCTACCTGAATCATTTCTTTTTCCCCCATCTGACGGCCGGTAGACTCGGCCGTCCATATATGCCTTGTACCCGTTTTTCATCATGGAGCGGATCGTATCATCGTCATATACGCACGACTCATGTTCCGTCGCCATCATGGTCTTTCCGTCGAAAGCGCGGACGATTTTGAAATTCTTCATCGCAAGCGCCCTCCGGCCGCCTTCGCGTCACGCTGGCGCTTTCTGGCGCGGCTTTTCTGTGCCTCCGAAGCGCCGGTGCGGATACGGCGTTCCTGCTCATTTTTGAGTTTTTTTGCATATTCCGCCCTCTTTATTTCCGCATATGCGGCATATTCCTTGCATTCCTTCCGGCATTCCGCGCTTCTTTTCGCACACTCTGCCGTGCAAGGGCATCTTTTGTCAAAGTGCTGCGGCATCCTCGCCAAATGTCTTACACCCCCAGAAGTTTTTTCATGTCTCTACAGTCGCTCCGGCCCATGTTCTTTCTCCGGCTTTCGCCGACCATCATGACGGGATAGCATCTTTCCAGGAGCCTGTCATAGATGCGATTTCTTCGCATGTCGTATTCCTCCGTCATCTGCTTCGGGGTAAAGTTTGTGGTAATGACCATGGGAACCTTTGCCCGATAAAGCGTATCGACGATGGTCGTGATATGCTCGTTCATGTACTCTGTGTCGCGCTCAACGCCGAGATCGTCTATGGATATCAAATCCAGCTTCGCCAGCTCGTCGATGAATTCCATTTTTCCGTTCCAAATCGTGCTGATCTGGTTCGTGAGCCTCGAAAAGCTCGTCATGCGGCATCTGTATCCCTTGGAAACCAGTTCATTCACGATGCACGCCGCAAAAAAGCTTTTCCCCGTCCCGACATTCCCGTAAAGGAGAATCCCTTTCCCGTCTCTCCGGAGCCTTGGAAAATTCTCGCAATAGCTCTGCATTCCTGCGGATACCTTCGGGTTTGCACGGTCATCTGCTGCAAACGTAAAGTTCGCCATGCATTTGTCCATTCCGGCAAAAGCAGCTGCTCTCAGGTCCGCAATCTCCATCGCGTGTTCCTTTTCTGCCTGCATCCGGACGGATTCTTCGGCCTTTTCCGTCATGCACTTGCAAAGGCACGGAGCTTTCATTGTTGTTCCATCCGGAAGATCGACCTTCGTCTGCCGCTTTCCTCCGCAGATCGTGCAGTAAAGAAATCCATCGCTGCCGGTTTCTGTGTTCGCCAAGTCCGTAGGAACCTTCTTTGTGGTATTCCGCATGAGCGCCGCATATCCGCGTCTGTTGTCCTCATCCGGGATGTAAGGGGCTTCCGCCTGCTTCTGTGCACGCAGCTTCATGAGTTCATCCATCCCAATCGTCATTTGTAGAAATCCTCCGGTGAGCCGTATTCAGTTGGTACGGCATTTTTCAGGGACTGCGTTGTTTTTCTGGAACTGCCGCCCTTATCCTGCTCTCTCGCAAGCCATGCCGTAATAAATGCCCGTACCCCGCGCCGCGTCTTTCGCTTAGTTTTGTTGGAGTCGCACCATCCGGCCATCTTCCGAAGCTCCTGCATAACGTCAACAGCCGGGTACAGTTCTTTCCATTTGACGTAATCGTCGTTCGTGACATCGAAGTATGAGTTATCATGCAGGATAAGCGAGATCACCGGCGGCGTGGAGGCGGATTTTTCCGGCTCCGCGCACATATCCTCTGTATCTTTCTTCTTATCTTTTCTCTTATCTCTATCTCTTATCTCTATCTCTATAGAACGCTGTTCGCACAATGTGCGCACATCGTTCGCTTCTAATGGAACGTTTTCGGTTCCTGCGTTCTGTTTTGCCAGCTTTCGGGCATCCCTCATACGCTGTGCGGATGTTCCCTCGGAGCCGACGTTTGAAACGGCAAACGGGAAAAAGAAATTCACATTGTCATCCGTTTCTGCCAGACCGCAGCTCAGTAAATAAGCCATTGTGACCTTTACGTTGTCAACCTCTTCGTCGAGTTCAAGCGCAAGCTCAGCTGCAAAGTCATCCTCCACGCCGCTCCAACGCAATATACCGTCATGCTGCATGGCGAGAAGCTGCATTTTGAGATAAATCGTAAGGTAAGTGTCACCGCCTGCGAGTTTCCGAAGCTTTTTTATTCGGACACTTGAAAAGAAATCAGAATAGAGTTTCAGCCAATAATACCTTTTTTCACCCATATTCGCCCTGCTCCCTCAAAACGGCAGATCCAGTCCGCTTTCATCGATCTGCGTGAAATCCTCTTCGACCGGCATCGTCCTCTTTTCTGCCGGCTTCTCATAGACCGGCGTATTCTCGCCGCTCCGGCTTTCGCCGAAATAAACGCTGTCCGCCACGACCTCGGACTTGGAGCGCTTATTTCCGTCCTTGTCCTCAAACTTCCGGATCGTAATCCTTCCCTTCACGATGGCCATCTTGCCCTTTGTGAAGTTCCTGTCCACGAATTCCGCCGTCTTTCTCCATACAACGCAGTCGATGTAGTCCGTCTCCCTCGTTCCGTCTCTGTTCGGGATATCCCGTTCCACGGCCAGCGTGAAGGACGTTACCGCGTCCCCTGCCTGCGTTCTGCGCAGCTCTGGGTCCTTTACGAACCGGCCCTGCAATAAAACTTCATTCAGCAATTTCCAATCCTCCGTTTTCTAGTTCGCCCCGCGTCAAGCCGCACGCTCGGCCACACGCCGCGTTGATGTGTTACGGCGTGAGTTTTATCGTCGAAACTCAAATTCGCCTTGAGGCCACTCCTGCAGCCTTACAGTCACATGCCGTTCAGGAGCAGGAGCATCCCGCCGATTGAAACGGCCAGAAGCGAGATCCCCACGGCGGCGTAGCACACCATCTCGCGGCTGCTGCGGAATCCTCTCCACTTGTATCCGGCTTTCAGAAATATGATCCCGCCGACCATACACACGATATCCGAGAATACCGCAAGGAATGTCAAAAACACTTTCACTTCTTCTCTGCCTCGCTTTCCAGATATCGCTCTTCCATCCGTGCAAGATAAAACTGCGCCTTCCGGATGTCCTCCAGCGGTTTCCCTTTGAACGGATGCCGCCAGATGTACTTGACCGTCTGCCATGCCAGCACCGCCGCCACCGGATCATCCCATCCCTCGACCATCGCGTTCAGCGCGTCAATGCACTCAATGGAGCCTTGACAATAATGCGTCGGATGCTCCACGGCGTTTTCAGACTGTGTTACCTCTGCATCCCGATTCATGAACGCATTGACCTGTGCCATCGGCTTTTCCGTTGTACCCTCCATCTTCGTCACTTTTGCTTCGCCTCCCTCTTGTAAAATCTGCACCCGCAGTCAACCGAACCACCAAAAAACTGGCTTTCCGCGTTGAAGCAGCTGAACTTGTCCCACGACTCGCATCCCATGCACGTTTTCTGCGGCACCGCAGGCTCCTCCCGTGCGGTTACGGCTTCTGTTCTTTTTCGCTCCGGCATTCGCCGTCCTCCTTCCGTTCAAAAAACCCACATCCGCAGTTTACAAAATCTGCGCAATGCGGACTGTCTCCGTTGCAGCAGGCCCATGTGAAGTCCTCCCACCATACACATCCCTCACAGTGCTCCGACACGCTTCGCTGCCTCCTTCACGAAATATCGCTTGTATCGCGTCGTGTCTCCGAACCTGTCCGTTCCGTTCTCCCATACGTCCGTGACCTCATATCCGCGATGCTTCAAGTCCCAAATTCTTGCGCCGAGACGGGTATTCCCCAGCTCACGTGTTGCTTCCAGCTGCGTGATGGAGCCATGCTCCTTGCAGTAGGCAAAGATCCTCTCGCAGTCGTTCATACCATTCCTCCTTCTAAACGTCTGCCCAGTTCCGGCAGAGCATCGTGAGCGAAACATACGCAATGGCATTTTCTCCGACCTCTACCCAAAACTTTCCGTACATGCTGACGATGCTGACCGCATAGACCTTTCCGTGCCTGAGTCCGTGGTATCCGGTCTTTCCCGTATACCGCATCCGAACTGTGCTCCGTTTGTCGTTCATCGTGTATCCCCTCCTAATTCTCATTCTACAAGCGGCAACAAATGTTTTTTGTACAATTTTATGTCAACCAAAGCAGGAAATAAAAACAGCGGAGCGCTTGGAATCGCGCCCCGCTGTTTTTGATTTCTTATACCCCCTTGGAATCCTTCTCAAACCACATCGAAGAGACACAGATTGTCGCTTCGCAGAGATTCGTCGTATTCCTTCAGATATCCAACCGCATCCCGGAAATAGTCGTTGTTCAGCTCAATGGTATATCCCCGCCTGCCTGCCTTGATGGCCTCCAGTGCAACCGTCCCAAGCCCGCCGAACGGATCTAGCACCAAATCTCCCGGATTGCTGTACCGGTTTATGAGCCTGTCCACGACGTCTATTTGTAACGGGCAAACATGGTTCTCTTTCCGCCGCTGGCTCTGCGTTGTGTTGAGTGTTCGCATCCGGTTGATATCGTCCCATACCTGATCTGTCCAGCTTCCGGGCGCTACGACCATGAACGTGGCTGGAAGATGCCCGTCCGCATCCAGCTCCTTTGCCAGCTGCACATGCTCGTCATAGCTGTATACGGAATCGCGGCTGTACTTTCTGTAAAGAGCTTGCAGTTTGCCGGTATCCGCGTGAAGCAGCTCGTCCTTTGTGATAAGCCGGTTTCCGGAGCTTCGCCAGAAGCCGTGTGCATCAATTTGCCATTGTGCGCGTGTGTATTCCTCTTTTGTCTTGGAAACGCGCTCGTCTGCGTATGCCTTCGACCGGTCCGTTGGGAGCTTCCGGAAAAGTAAAATATACTCCGGGCAGCCCACGCCCATCTTCGTCCCGTCCTTGCACTGCTCGGACCATCCAAGCCGGTACGTCTGGTTATTCTCGCGCACCACGTCCGTGACGACCGTTATCATGCCAAAATACGCAAAGCCGTGTTCCATGTAATGCCGGATGCACATGGCGTGGAACGGCTCCATCGTCGGCATACCTGTCCCCGTTGCGTTTCCGAAAAGTACGCGATCCTTTACATGGCAGCAGAATACACGTCCAGGCTTCAAAATGCGCAGAAGATTCGGCGTCAGATAGTCCATCTGCTCAAAGAACTTTCCCGTATCTTCGTTGTGGCCGAAATCGTTATAGCTCGGCGTGTATTCGTAATGATTGGAAAACGGGATCGACGTGACGATCAGATCTATGCTGTCATCCGCCATTTTTGCCGTTTCCTCGCAGCAGTCGTTGTTGACTGCAATCCAGTTTTTGCCCCTGGTCTCCACTCTTTCCACTCCTATGCTTCTGGCCATCTCCTGCTTCATGCGCTCTCCGGAAAGGCCGTATTTCTTTACGATCTCACGCATCTGATCCTGCATATAGTCGTGCTGCTTCCATTTCTTTTGCAGCACGTCCCATATCGGTATCTCCGCCTCTGTGTAGATGATGTCCACAATGACTTTCTCCGTCTGCAAGAAGCGGTAGCAGCGGTGGATCGCCTGAATGAAATCGTTGAATTCATAGTCGATCCCGACGAAGATCATTCTGTGGCAATGCCTCTGGAAGTTGCATCCCTGACCGGAAAGCTCTTTTTTCGTGGCGAAGAGCCGTATCTTTCCGTCGGAGAAATCAATGACGCGCCGTTCGCGCTCGTCGTAATCCATTGTTCCGTAGATCTCTACGGCCTCAGGCATCACGCGGTGAATCTCATGCCGTTCCGCTTCCAGGTCGTGCCACAAAATGAAGCTCGCGCTCGGATCACTGTCAACGATCTCCTTTGCCAATTTCACGCGGGCAGATATCGTTTCGCGCTTTTCTCGCGACGCCTCCTGAAGGTTTGCCGCCGCATCGTTCATCATCTTCACCTGACCGTCGCGGTCTGCGATTCGACCGAAATCGTCATGCACAACGTGCGTTCGGACCTCCAGACCCGGAAGTTCGTATCCATCGTCCGAATATCCCAGGTCGGACGGCTTCCCGAGAAACAGCGCCCATGAACTGACCCACAGCCAGAATTCTTCTTCACGGTGGGGATAGAGGGTCAGGTTGTTGGACTTGGTGCTGTCCCGCTTGAAGAACCGTGTAAGGGCCTGTCCGGTGTCCATGACTTCGAGATATCCTGCATAGTGGATGATCTCTTTGTACTTGTTCGGTGCCGGCGTGGCCGTTGCTACCATCTTGTATTTGACACCCTTGAATTTTTGGAGGAACGTCTGATAGGTCTTGCTTCCAAACGAGCGCAGCACCGACGCCTCGTCAAGGCTCGTCGCCGCGAAGTACACCGGGTCGATATCCCCGTCCCGGACGCGCTCATAGTTGGTAAGCATGATCTCCACCCCGGCATTCTCGCGTACCTCCTGCATCGTCCGTACATAGACCGGCTCTTCGTATCCCAGAATATTCACGGCGTCCCGCTTGAACTCCTGTCGAACGCCAAGCGGAAGCACAATCAACGCTGGCATTCCTTCATGTTTCGCGGCATGATGGCAGAACTCCAGTTCCTGTACAGTTTTACCTAATCCGAAACTCTCGAAGAGAGCTCTTCTGCCACCCCGCAGAGCCCAGCGCACTGCGTCTCTCTGATGCGGCTTCAGCGCCGGATTGATATCTTTTTCCGGAACGGAAAAGCCGCTCACCGGAGCCGTCTCGATTTTTGATTTCAGAAACTCCAAATAGCTCTTACTCACACGCTTTTCCCCCCGGAATTTCAGCCAGCCAAAAATCACGGCGACATTTTCTGCATTCTTCCTCATCTCTCACAAGGCAGAAGAGAGCATCGTCGTCTTTATTGTGGCATCTTTTATCTACGACGATCGGACAAATAGAGGGCATCCTGTCACTTTCAATTCTCGCATTCGGGAACATCTTCAAAAACTCGCTCTGTCTCGTTTTAACAGGATGTTCTTTTGCCCATTGCTCTACGATAGAAACACCATCTTCTTCCTGTTCATCAAATTCTTCTCCACAACGATACTTATAAGCAGGACATTCCTTACACCCATCATCGTTGTATGCTTTACACATTCGATTAAACTGTTTCAAAAATTCAACAGCATCCATTTCCCATCCTCCTAATCCCAGACCATGTCGCACTTGTTCTCCACGCAGTCCTGCAAGATCGACTTGAAGTCTCGGAACATCGCGCAGTCGCTCCGGCCGGCATAGCCGTAGCAGATGTTGTCATCGTAGTCCCCGATGACCTTCAAGATCTCCTTGCAGGCTCCGTATCTGATTTTTCCATCGCAGTCGCTTCCAAGCAGGAAATTCACGACCTTTACGGGAAGGTCGTTTTCACGGACAATCCTGATTGCTTCCGTGTCCCATTCCGTATAGAACTTCTTTTCCTCATCCGGACGCATGAGAGGCGGCGCATCGTATAATTTTTTGTAGTGGCTGCAAAACGGCCCTCCCATGAGTTCGGCCACCTTGCGCCGCAGCCGCATGAATCCGCTATATCCGAGGTCGATATACCGACCAGTTTTCTTACACTTGATTGTTACGCCCATTTTCATTTTCCTTTCTTCGGCTCCCCATAGCTGCAAAAATCCGTTTCCTTCCGCCAGAAGCCATCGTTTGTTCGCAGGCAGACCATAGCACCATCCGGCTTGCTGTCGTAGTCTCTGTACTTGCACTCCTTGCAGCGCACTACCGGCACAACATCAGTTGCAGGAGCATTTTTGAGCAGAAGAATGACTCTTCGAAGCAAGAACTCCGCTTCTCTCGTATACAAAGTCCCACTGTTCCGCTTGATCGCATCGATTGCGCCGGAACGTAGGATGTATTTATCACTCATTTGTGTCCTCCATCATTGCGCCGCAGCCCGCCCATTCTGCCTCCCCGTAGTTGCAAAAATCGAATGGATACGCCGATGGCAAAACACCTTTTTGCCGTGGATGCCCGCAGTTTCCATATTCCGTCCGATGCTTACAGTCCTTGCACCGCACCACCTCCGCAACGTCGGTGGCGTGCTGGCGCAGCAGAAGCGTTTTCACCCGTTGAGGCGTCCAGTTCGGATTTTCCGCGTTGCAGGATTCAAAATCTTCCAGCGCCGCTTCGCGGCTGATGTATTCGTCATGCATAGTGCTTGCTTGCCCTCCTACGGCTTGACATCCACGTTTACCGGGAACTCGGTGTGGAACTCGATCAAATAATGGTACGGGTCGGCATGCGTGCCTGTGATGTCCTCGACAACGTAGAGCGTGTAGTCGTTGAGGTAAATGTAATTCTTCTTATACTCGTTTGCACCGACCTTGCACGTTACGACCAGCTCCGAAGAGGAGTTGTTGCTGATGGACATATATCCCTCGGCGTAGAGGATGATTTTGTCAGTTCTCGCGTTGTAGACCGTGATCCGGCGCTCACAGCTGAAATTGTCAGCGGCAACGTTCATGTTGTAGTTTACCTTGTCGGCTTCATAGCAGCCGGTAAGCGTGCCGATAAGCATGAGCACCAAGAGCAGCAATGTAATCAGTTTCTTCATTGTTTATCCTCCAATTCAATCACAAATGTGTTGAAAAACCAGCGTGTTTCCTTGATCTCCCGGTCTGCAAGTTCAAACGGCAAGGAACGAAGCGTCTCGCCTATCGAGCATTCCTCATAGATGCGTTTCTCATCTTTTACGCAGAGATTTACAGGCGAAAGCGGATTCTTCAATTCGTTGAACTTGAACTCACGAAGTTTCATCTTTCCTTATCTCCATCTTCTCGAAATAGAACTCTATCGGTTTTTCGTTCTCAATGATGTTTCCATACACGATGCCGACCTTGTAGATGTAGTTCTCCCTGAGTTTGCGCGGGATCTCCTCGATATAGCGCCGGAATGTCTCCAGTGTGTTTGCCCGCTTGTAGTGGTTACACATCCGGCAGGCGGGCATAAGGTTGGAAATATCGTCCGTCCCTGCGTTTTCGGCGTTCCATGCACGTTGCGGCTTGAAATGATCGACTTGCATATCCTTGTAAGCGATTTCTTGCCCACAATACGCACAGTGGCCGTCATACTTCGCATAGACCGCTTCCCGTGTTTTCCTGCTGAAACTCATACTCCGTCCACTCCTTCAAAATACCGTTTCCGTTCTTCCTGCGTAGGCCAGTCTGGGTCGAGGCAACGCTTGCGGCGGTTCCGTTTCCATCCGCTGTAAATCTTCGCATCGCGCCCGTCGATGGTGTACCCAACGCCGCGTTCTGCCCGGTTGTGAACCAGAAGTGGTCGCGGATAATTCGGATTTCTTGCCCTCAGAACCTCATACTCGCCGACAGGTTCTTCGAGTTTCCAGCCACTTTGCTTCAAGTATGCTCTGAGGACGGACAGCATCCCGTGTCTGACCGTCAATCTGTTCTTCATCTGCTACTCCATTTCCTGCAAAGCCTTTTCCGCCTCTTCGTGGGTCAAAAATACGGTTTTGCCGATATTAAAAACGTCTTGCAGCAGGAAAGCGTCCGGCTCAATGTATGGCTTGCTTTTATCCGGAAATGTTTCAAATGTCCGCTTCATTCTCCACACCGTATCGCCGATCTTGCACGGCAGCACCACCGCGCGCCCGTCCTTGTCGGCCTCGGCAAGCTCGCTGAGTCGGACAATATCCACGCCCAGCGCCTGCGCGGCCACTCGCAGGAACAATGGTTTCGTAAGCGCAGCCTTGAGTTCCTCCGGCGTCAGCCCCGTGTCCTCGTAGGCTTTCAGCTTCTCCCATACCTGCTTCTGTGTGCAACTTCCGTCATACTGGCACGGCCACTTGCGGCACTGCGCAATGTCGCAGAAGTTTCCGTCAAATGTCAGTCGTTCCATTCGATCTACGTCCTTTCTTTTCGTTCAGAATCGTAACGTGGAGTTGGCGCCCAAGCCACGCCATGCCGGAATTCGTGAGCGTGTACCATGTGCTGATTCTTCCCACTTCTTTCTGAACAACGTTACTCGGCAATTTGTCCAAAATTCGATTTCCGTGGAGCGTATCTGCGTAGTAGTTCCGATATGGGCGGTAAAATGCCTTTCCGTGCCGGTGATACGGACGCTTATAGTCGAGTCCGACCATGTGTTCGCAGATTGCGATTGCTCTGGACAGTTCCTCCGTGGATAAATCCATCTCGATACCCATATCAAGCCCCATATCTCCGATCGCGTTCGTGTGATCGTTGTCTCGCTTCTCAACCCAGTTTCGGGGATGCTTGCAGCCGAGCCGACCGTCGCTTGTCTCGTAGCCATATTCCCCCTCGCTTTCCGGGCAGACGTCCTCTGGGTCAGAAAGTGGGCAATATTCACAAATCATTCCTCTTCCTCCTTTTCTGGCCGATGTGCAAGCGCCTTGTGTGCCGCAAACACCACATTTGTCGCTTTGGTCAATGCTTTCGTGCCGCACACCGCGCATTCAATGAGATACAATCTTTCCTCGCAGTAGTACGCGCGGAGCTTGTGTCCGCATCTTCCGCAGCATATGTCAGTCTCCCGCGCAAGGTAATTCGTACCGTCGTTTTTGCCATCGAAAACCTGATGGCACAGCTTGTCGAAGTTCGATGCACCTTTCATCATTTCACCTCCGGCTTTTCCGGCAATCCGCGCCATTCCCAGCTGCTGGAATCGATGCACTCATTGCATGGGCATCCTTCCTGCACGCAGTTCATGCAGTCAACGACAATCGCGTCACCAAATTCGCAAAAATCGTTATGCTTGCAGTCCAAGCAGTCATGCCGCTCTTTTATCTGCTCGATCAGCGCGTCCCTCTCGGCTTCTGCCTTCGCCTGCTTTCTCTGGGCGAGGGCAATCACCATGTCCTTCCACTCGATTTCCTTGCGAAGCGTTTCAACCGCGCTTGCTTCCCCGTCTGGAAGCACCACACTCTCGGCGGTCATCTGCTCGATAAGGCTCGCTGCCTCATACAGATAACTGTTGATGCATTCAAAGCAGCCTCGTTTGCTCCTTTGGCACATCTCGCAACTTTCCTGTTCCTCTTTCGTTGCGCTGCACCGCAGCGCCTGCACGGTTTCTTTATTCGTCACGTTTTTCCCTCCAATATTCGTTGAACTTTTTCCCCGTAATGATCGGCCTGCACCACTCGCGCTGGAAGCGCCGCCAATCCGGATCATATTTTCCATCTTCTCCGCGAAACAGCATTGCATACGGGACAAATCCTGCCTGCATTGTCTGGATCAGGCGTAATTCTGCCGCATCAAAAGAATCTCCGTCGTATCCACACAGCACATAGCAGCGCATTGTGTGGCTCGACGGCCTGAATCCTGCCGTCCGCAGCTTATTTCCCATCTCGATCAGCGGTTCCAGATCGTCTTTCGTATCGTAGGCCGTGTAAATGCGGGCCGGTTTCACTTCGCGTAGCAAATCCGCCTGCCACTGCTGCAAAAGTGCTGGCTCCAAGCCTCCCGAAAATATCGCCGGATGTGCTTGCCGCTTAAGCATCTCGCAAACTGCCAGGAAATGCCGTTCGGACGTGCCTAAAATGTTATCATCGAGGATGTTCCAACCATCCACGATTGGAAGTTCCTTGATTTGCCCATGCGCGCAGCGTGGTACAGAGCAAAACCAGCATTCTTTCGTGCAACCGCGAGACGTGAATATGTATCCGTCGCGCAGATACATACCCGGTACAAAGTCTCCCATGCGATCATCAAACGCCGGGCCGCCGACCTCCACCGGAACGCCGAGGATCTGCCATGCGTAGTAGAGATCTTCGGCCTTTTCGATATCCCACGTAAACGTTACGGAGATATGTACCTCTGTCACGCCCGCCTTGATGCAGTCGGCGATATTCTCGATGGTCGGCTGACCGAAGAACGCCAGCGCATCCGCCGGCGACATGGCCGTTTTACGTGGGAATACGCGGGCGATCATAGCGTATCCTCCTCCATTCCTTCAAGAACCATTTGTCCCGGCAAAACGCCATCCTCCATCCACCAGTGCATCACGTCCTCGCCGGTCTGCCACGCGCACGGAAGTTCTCGTTTGCGCCGTTCCTCAAGCATCCTGTCAAACGCTCGGATATACGCGGCCTTGATCTTTGGGTAACGCGCGAACTCCACTTTCCGGTGCTTGCTTGCCATCGGGCAGCCGATACAACCCACGCGTTTCCATCCGCATTCATACAGCGGATTCATGCAGATTCCTTCCTCTTTCGCGTACCCCCAAACGTCAGCGTCCGTCCAGTCAATGATTGGATTTACAATCCGTTTCCCTTTGAGCTGGCAATTCTCCATCATCCTGCGGCTTTCGTCGTTGTCGTTCATAAGCGTCAGTCGCTTAGCTTTATTGCTGTGCAGCACTTCCAAAGCTCCGCGGCTTTTCTGTTTCACCGATTCCGCCCAGCGAACACCAGTCGCAATAAACCGTCCTTTTCCGCAACCCTCTTTTAGTTCCGAGCAACAGTATCTCATCAAACGTGTCGGTGGCATGAGTTTGCGCGGAATCAAATTCCACATGGTCACATTCCCGCCGTCCGATGTGCGGTGGGTATCGATGGTGCATTTTACGCCTGCCAGCTCTAAGCGCCGGAAGACGTCTCGGATGTGCCAGACGGTCTCCGGCGCATCAGCTGTCGTCAGCGAGTGCAGCACCTCATACGGGATTCCTGCCGCGCCCGCCAGATGCAGCAGCACGTCCGAGTCCTTGCCGCCGGAGTATGTGATTACCAGCGGCTGCTTGTAGAGCAGTAAGCTCATATCCGAGGCCATTTTCAGCCGCTCAATCGCGGCCTTTTCCAAATCCATCCGTTCTATTTCACCGTCCTTTATACGTTCGGCGCGTAGCGCCCGCGAAAAATTCAAATTTTCGCATCGAACACCGTTCCGCAACGCTTGTACCGGAATCCCGACCACATATCTGAGCTGCCATGACCGTCTGCGGCTTCCTGCCTGAATTCGCCCTTGTGATGGAAGAACTTCACCACAAATTCAGATTCAAAATCCTCAACCATGACGATATCCCACTCGAAGATCTTCTCGCCGTGAATATCATCCATGCCCGTGTACTGCCCCACTGTCTCCGGATTTACCTCCACGGCCGTGTCAAACGGCTTCCCACTGTCGATGAAAGTCTTTCCTCCGCACGCGCACCCGTCGCTTTCCTTTCGGACGATCAGATTTCCGTACACCCACTCGCCGTTGTCCACACGCTTACCTCGAAAAAGAATGTCTCTCAATTCAATGCCTCCCATTGTTTTTCGTTTGAGAACTTCTGTGTCGCTCCCTATATTTCAATCATACGAATCGCCACAAATATTTTTTGTACATCGTTATGTAAACGCACAGCATCCCGCTTTTTCCCATCACCACCCACACAGGACCGTTGCCTACCTGCACACTACCTGACCTTCCGTCGAAGCACTTCCGAAGGAAACCTGTATCGTTGCCGAAAGGCAACCGCGCAAATTTTATTTTTTGAGGTATGCCCTATCGCCTTTTCATTTTTTCGCCTCAGAATTGGAAAACCACCCCCCTCCCCATTTTAAGGGAGGAGAAATGGACGCATCGTCAGCGCCTAGAACGTAAAGTGCCGAGTTGATCGCACACGCCGGATATATTTAGAATCAGGTAGAGGTCGAGCGAGTGAACGTGGTTGTGGGGGGAAGTGCTATGCGTGGTTATGAAAACAGAAGCCAATCCTGACTTGTAAAATGGGGGCGGCTTGCATTTCTGCCGTCTCAATGTCGGATTCCGTTTACATTAGTACCAATAATGTAAACGGAAGTTGCTCCGGATTGCATGAAATCTTGCAAAACTCGGATTTATCCGAACTTTTGGCGTTTTTTCGAGTTCCCAGGCGCTGCTTGGGGCCGTTTGGTCTGTCCGTTGCTATGGCAACAAACCGGGGCACGCAAGCCGGAGCCGCTGAACACGGCGAAGCCGTGAACACTTTCCCCGCCCTGGCCTTGTGTTCCTGTATGTGCTGGCAATGGCTGGCGTGAGAGTGGCCGGAAGTTTGCCGGGCTGAGATGTTCCGCGCCTGCATTGGTGGGGCTAGATGAAACGGGAGTAAAGTATACTTTAACCGTGGGCGTGTAAAACGTGTGCGCACATACGCGCACGGGCGCATACACGCGCGACGCGCGCGCACGCACGCAATATTAATTGTATGTAGATACAGTTAAGCCGCCTCGACGTTAAGCCGGGGCGGCGTGGCGGATGTATGGCGGGGCGTTGCTTTAGGCTTGGGCGCGGTAGCGGCTGCGGATGGAGTCGATGCGGCGTTGGACTGCTGATTTGCTCATACCGAGCGCAGAGGCAATAGCGCGGACGGTGAGACCGACTGCAAGCGCCTGTATGATCTGTCGGTCGGTGTTGTCGGCGGCTGTTGCCTCGATGGCGGCGCGGATGATGGCGGCATCTTCTGGGCTGCTGGCGTGGGCGGCTGTGACGCTTGGGAGCGCGTCTAGTGCGGTTTGATCGGCTGTGTCTCCGTCCGCGTCGCTGGCTATGATTCGGCAGCAGTTGGAGGTGTGGCGATACTCTGCGCGGGCTATGGTGTGTACGGCCTGCGTGCAGGCGGCGAAGAGAATGAATGCGAGCATGTGCGGTTCTTCGGCCTGCTCGTTGCGGGTCAGGGCCGGAGCTAGGCGGGGCCAGGCTTCGGCGGCGACGGTCAGCGCATCGTCGGTTGTACGCATCCATGCCGTGTCAGCGCTGCGGCCTGTAGCTTCGGCGCGGCTTTTGACGGTCCACGCCATTCTCTGCAAGGCGGTATACTGTTTCTCGCCGCTCATGTTCTCCCACTCGCGGCGGGCTGCTGCGGCGGCTTGGGCGGCTCTGTGCGCTTCTTTGAGGCAGACGGCAAACTGTGCGCGGCTGCGCGTCTCTGGGAACTCTGCGACGGTTGCGCGGTACAGGCTCCAAGCCTTGCGCATGATTTGAGATTTGTTCATGGTGGCGATCTCCTTTTTTCGTGATTTTATGGGGCGGGGCCGCTTTGGTGCCCGGTGCGGCTCTGCTAGGGTGTCCGGGGCGGCTGGTGGTGCGTCAGCCTGCCGGGGTTGCGTCGATGACTGCGGGGCCGTCAAACGTCAGCTGCACGCGGTCGCCGCTGCGGTAGTCTCCGGCGTCGGTGTACCATGTCCAGCACTCGCCGCGCGTGTCCTCGCCTGTAACCGCGTCCGTGTCGGCGCTGACGTGCTCCACTGCTACGATCTGGGCCGGGGAGGTGTCCGTTGTCGGCTGTCCCTGCTTGGGACTTGTGCAGGCCGTCAGGACGGCCAGAAGAGCCGCCACGCCTATGATGATCTGTATCCGTTTCATGTGTTGTTCTCCTCCCCGGCTACGGTGAATTCTCCGGCCCATGCGCGGATGATTGATCCGGCCTTGGTTACAGCGGTGATCCAGCCGCTCACGTTCGCGGCCTTGCGGCAGCGGATGATCTGCCCGCGTCCGGCGTTGTAATCGATTCGCAGGCCCTCGGCGGCTGCGGCGCGGATCTCTTCGGGCGTGTGCCATTGCGGGCGGGCCGTTGGGCTAATGTTGATTGGTAGATTCTGCATGGTGTATGCTCCTTTCAGGTTGTCCCGGCGGCGTGTGCCGCCGGGATGGTTGGTATTCAGATGATGTACAAGGTGCCGTTGATCTCGGCGCTGATTGCTTCCTGCTGCATTTCGGCTTTGATCTGCTGGGCCAGTGTCAGCACGTCGGGCAGGTGCTCGCGGAGCTGGTCGGCGGTGCAGGCGGCGTATACGATGGTCACGGCCTCGCGGACCAGTCCGGCGGACTCGCTGAGCCAATAGCCAGCGCTTTGCTGGGCGGTTGCGCCGCCGAACCAACCGCAAAACTCGCGGGCGACGCGCTCGACCTGCGCGGCGTTGTCGGTGGCGGTGGCGGGTCCCTGCGTGCCGGGGACGTAGAGCGCGACGCGCTGCGGGAGCGTCACGGCTCCGGCCTGCTGCATGATCTCGGCGGGGTCCTGCGGCTTGGTGCTGATCTCTTCGGCGTGGATATCGTACAGATGCGCGGCGGCGTTGGTGAAGCTGACAAGGTCCGCGCCGGTCATTTCGCGCGTCTCCGCGTGCCCGTCGTCGTGGTCCGTGGCGGTGACTGTGTAGCGCGCGTTGCGGTTGATGTCCGCGATTTTGAAGTTCTTAGCCATGGTATTTCTCCCCCATCAAAACAGATATTTTTTAACGTTGAGGCTCTGCGCCTTGTTGTAAGCCTCTTCGGCTGCCAGATAATACGGATGCGCGTAAGTAGCGCCTTTCGTGATCTCGAGTTCGTTCGCCTTTGCAAGGTTGATCGCGTAAATGTTGTGCAGCCGCTCAATTTCTCTGTTGGCCTGTGCTCTCGTGATAATCATTTTGTATCTTCCTTTCCGGCCTTTGGCCTGCGCCCCTTGGGGCGTTCGTTGTTTTGTTTTATCTTATGGCATTATTATAATGCTTATTAAGCATATTGTCTATTGACGTATTATATAATTATTAAGCATATTATTTGTGCAATATTATGCTTAATAACTATATGCTACATAATTATATAAATGTATGCTTGATAATTATATGCTTATGTGTTATAATCTCAGAGGCGGGACAAATCGAAAAACCGTGTAGAACTTAAAACAGAGGTGATAACATGGCAACCAGCGCAGCGCAGTACAAAGCAAGCAAAAAATGGGCGGATGCCAACTACAAGCGCGTATCTATAGCAATGGCTCCGGCTGATTATGATACAATCAAATCAGCGGCGGCGGCCTCGCCTGATGGGAGCCTTAACAAGTACATCATTAACGCCGTGCTTGATCGTGTCCGGCGGGAATCTGGAGCGCTCACACCAGCGCCCCAAAACCCGGCCCCGGCCCCATCCCCATCCGCCGAACAGCCCGCGCCGAAATCCACTGAACAGCCGAAACGCAACACGCCGGAAGAATTGCTAGAACAGCAGAAAAAGAAGCTGGCCGAGCAGACGGAAGAAATAAAACGGCGGGAGGCTGAAAAGGCCGAAGCGGAAGCGCGGAAAGAGGCAGAACGGCAGCAGCGGGAAAAAGAAGCACAAGAGTTTCTGCGGCAGTTTGTCGAGCAGTTCAACCGGGAGCAAGCGCGGCTTGCTGGAGAAGGTAAGCCGTTCAAGGAATGGCGTGATCTGTACGATCAAGATCAAAGCGATATCCTGCACGCTGCAAGCTTCCGAGATTATCGGGAGGTTTCCACTTTGCAGGAGCTGACACCGCGCGAGAGAAAAGCGCGGGGCTTCCCTCTTTTCGATGAAAAACCGAAAAATTTCTGAACAGCCGCTTTCCAAAAACTCCAGGGCCTGACGGCCTGAACAGCGCCGCCGGAAAATCCGGGGAAAATACAGAACAGCGTCCGAGAAAAAACTCGGGCGCTGTTTTTTGCGCTTGAGCGGGACAAAAGCAGAAAACGGAGCAGAGTATAAATCAGAAACAAAATCACACCGAACGGAGGAACTTCAAAATGACGAATAAAGAGCTTGGCAGCGCGATCCGCGCGACACTGAAAACGGCAGGCTATGCACCGCGTGATATATCGGTCCGAGTCCGGGACTGCGGCTACAGCACGAGCGCAAGCGTGACGATCAAGAACCCGGTAATCCGCCGGGAAAGCGTGGAGCGCCTGCTTTCCAAATTTGAGAGCATCGACCGCGACTATGCGACGGGCGAAATCCTGGCAGGCGGCAACTGCTACTTATTCGTAGACTACGCGGACGGAATTTTCGACGTACCGGCGCAGGAGATGGCAACGACGGCAGCGGGCATTCTCCGGGAAAAATGGGAATGCATCCGAATTTTTGATGGCCTTTACCTCTGCAACATCCACGGACGCGTGGAGCTTCGCCAGCAGAACGGCAGCGGAAGCTTTTCGCGTCAGATCGGCGGCATTTCGCTTCTGAATGAGCTTTGCATTGCCATGTATAAGTATGCAAAATTCGGGACCATAGCGCCCTGACGGGGCGGCGTTCGAACCAGAAAAACCAGAAAAACCAGAAAAACCAGAAAAACCAAGGAAACCGCAGAATCCGGCAAAACCAGAAAAACCAGAAAGCCGTCCCGTTCGGGGCGGCTTTTTTGCGTCCGGATGTACAAAAAACCACTTACACGCCCTGCTATGCTGAAATCATGGGGCACCGCAAAAAAATGAAAAAAGACCGAGACCAGCGGGACAAATCCGGATTTCCGCGCAGAACAAAAACTGCAAAGAAATCACCCAAAAAGGAGTTAAAACCATGAAGCCTGAAACTTTCAAATCGATCATTCGCGGATTTCTGCTGACCGTTCTTTTCATCGTGATCTTCAGCGCGGACGCGCTGATCGAGTACATTTTCTGAGGGAGGAAAAACCATGACCGTCTATTCTTGGGAAATTTCCGAGCATGAGATCGAATAAAAATCTGAAATTTCCGGGACAAAACCAGAAAAACCGTTAGAACCAAGACCAGAAACAAAACAGGAGGTATCCACCATGACCAGAAAGGAAAATTTTGAAACCATCGAGAAAACCGTCGAAGCGCAGATCGCTTCCGGAAATTCCCGTATGACCATCTGTGCGCAGAACGAATTCGGCGGCGTGTATTTTCTGCACGTCACCATGACGGGCGTGGAGATCAAGCCTTATGCGCAAAGTCTCCTGCTTCAGTTCAAAAAGCGCGGAGGCCGCACGGTGTACGGGATGCGCATCTACGGTGAGAAGCCCATCGCGATTTTCAGCGGCTGGCCGGAAACGACCTACGAGCAGCCGAAAAGCTTCTGGTGCTTTGATAAAAATCTGTTTTACGGACTTGTGGACGGATTCCCGCAGGAGCTGAAGCTTGCGGAGGAATCGGAGCGCGTCCACCTCGCAGAAATTCAGGCGAAGGGCAAGGTCTACCGCGTCATCACGATGAACGAAGCCCGGCGTATGACCATCGCAGAATTCCAGACCGCCGACGAATTGAAATCCGTTTTTGAATCCACGGGAGAATTCCGCAGCGTATCCTGCCGGGCCGAGCTGCAAGGCGCACCGAAGCTCAAGAATTTCTGCGGGCCGATGTACGACGGAACGGACGAAGCCGGAAATTCGGTCATCCGCTACGAATCGCGCGAGGTGTACGAAATTCTGAGCGCATAAAATGGAAGGAATTCACGGGAAAGCGGGACAAACCCCGCTTTTTCTGTAGAACAGAAACCAGAAAAACCAAACAAGGAGGCATTTCAAATGTATTACATCATCAACCGCGAGACGGAAAAGCTCGAGCTTCACTTTTCCAAAGAGGAATATCAGGCGCTCCCGGAAGCGGACAAAGCAAAAATCAAAAGCAACTTTCTGTTTTCCAAGCGCGGCAGCTGCTGGGTGAGCCGTGCGAAGCGTCCGAATCTCTACTACGCCGAAAAAACGGCGAAGGAGCTGGGCGCGGAGGATCGCGGAAAGACCGGGGAGCTTCTGACCTTCGAGGAAAAAATGGCGCGACAGGCGGAGCGGGCCGCAGAGCGGGCCGAACGCATGGAGGCGCGTTCGGAGAACGCCAGAGAACGGGCGCAGGCGCTGCAAGCGCCCATCAACGCCATGCACGGAGACATCGCGTTTTTCACGCAGCCGAACATCAACACGTCATCCGGCCGTGCCTTTACGCGGCAGCGGGAAAGAATGTTTGCAGCTTTCGACCGTGGCTTTGAGGAATTCAAAAAATCCGCGTACTACGCAGAGCGCGCAGAAATCGCCCGCAGAACAGCGGACCAGAAAAACGCCGGGGATAAAGCCTTCTGTGACCGCCGCGTGAAGGATGCAGAAAAGGCCATCAAAAAGCTTCGGGAAAATCTGGACCATTACCACGTCATGCTGGAATGCGACGCAATGGGAGAAGCTCAGACGCGCTGGGACGGAACAAAAATCGAGCGTTCGGAGATCGAGAACTGGATCGACGATACGGAGGACCGTCTGGAATCGGAAATTTCGAAACTCTGTTATTATCAGTCGTGCATTGACGCACTGGGCGGCGTGCAGTTCAGCAAAGAGAACATCAAGCCGGGCTATGTCGTGAAGATCAAGCATTACAACGACTGCACCGTCCTGCGGACAGGCCCGAAGAACTTCACCTATCGCACGCCGAACGGCTTTGACCTGACCGCAGCCTACGCCGAAATCTTGGAGATCGTCAAGGCGGAGGAAGCGAAAAAACCGGTACAGCCCTTCAAGCCCGGAGAAATTTTCACCGTTCGCAGACTTCTGGCAGGCGCATGGACTCCGGAGCAGTGGGAGATCGTCAAGGCGACCGGCACGACCGTCACGCTGAAAAACCAGACGACCGGTGAGATCATCCGCAGAACGCCGAAGATCCGCTCGACGTGTGGGGGCGACAAGTGGGCGCTCTGCATCGGTGAGTACATCGACAGCATGTTCTATCGTTCCATTTGACAAAAAGTTTGCCGGGAACGGGACAAAGCTCCCCTTCCCGGCAGAATCCGAGTTGTGTGAAAAACCAAGAAAACCAAAACCATCGGGAGGTCATTTCCATGAAAGTAAATGCCAACATCGGCGGAAAAATCTATCCGCGCAAGATTCACAAAACGACCGTCGAATATTCGGACGGGACGCGGCAGCGTTTCAATTGCATTTCGGTTTCGAGCCGGGAATACGTCGTGCAGACCTGCAACGGGATTCCGGTCAGCGTCTATCCGCTGATCTCATTTCTTCTGCTTCCGTAAAAAATTTCCACGGCATCTGGAAAACCGGAAAAGGCTGTGCTATGATGGAAAAACAGGGGCGGCAGGATTCCCACGATCGGAGCCGCCCGCATCACGGAACAGAGCATTTTCGTGACCTCACGAAAATGCTGCAAAACCAAGGAAAATAATGAATCCATAGGATGAAAGGAATCCAGGACCATGGAATTTTTGCTTTTCGCTCTATTTGCAATACTGATAGCCGTCGCTGCATGGGCGAGCGCCAGGGATAACAAGCAAATCGAAAATAGTACCGCCCACGAGCGCAGCCGCAGACTCACAAGCGCTCTGAACCGCGCCGTCTCCGACGGTTTCAACATCACGCGTCAGGTTCTCGGAACGGATAATAATTTCACATTCTGTGTAGACTCCGAAAAGAAAAAAATCATGATTGCAACGCCGGAGGATGAAGAACCATGGTTTTGCAATTTTTCGGATATTCTGTCCTACAGCGTCATAGAGGACGGAAACGCCACATCGGATATGGCATCCATCGTCGGCAGCGGTATCCTTTTCGGAGCCGCTGGGGCGATGGTTGCGGCCTCCGCAACGCAGGGAAGTAAAAAAACATGTACCGATCTGCATTTGGAAATCGTCTTGAAAGATTTGATCTGCCCACGAAAGCAGCTGAATTTCATTCAGTCGGAAGTGAATAAAGATTCAGACATTTATGTCCGCGCAGAAGAGGAGCTGCGGGAGATCACCGCAATTTTGGATAATATCCGTCAGGAAAATGAAATGTCCCATCCGGAGCAAAAGCAGCTCGAAAGCCAGCACAGAACGGGCGATATCTACGCAGAGATTGAAAAGCTCCACACTCTGAAGGAAAAGGGCATCATCACCGACGAGGAGTTCCAGAAAAAGAAGAGTTCCCTTCTCGGCATATAACAAAAGCCGCCCAACTGGTCGGCTTTCTGTTGACAAGGCGAAATTTCGACGATAAAATAAAAAACACCCCATTGGGGCGGGGCGCTGCCAAGGAGGCGGCAGGCGGTCGGCACTTCCTGAAAAGGAGGTGTTGCTTATGGTGACATATTCCGATCTGATCCAGATTGGTATTTTGATCGTAGGCATTTGCTCTCTGGTTTTCCAGATAAGCAAAAAGAAATGACCGTCCCAAGTTAGCCGCTCGGACGGTCGTTTCTTTTGAAATGATCTTTAACTACGGCTGACTGCCTGCGGCAGCGCCCTTGTTTATTATATTAACAGCTTGCACAGAAAAGTCAAGCGAAAAGAGGAAAACAATAAACACTGAGAAGCCGCCCATCCGGGCGGCATTCACCATCTATCAAGCCTTGCAGGATGCGAAAACCAGCGCAGTTTGAGGTCAGGTCGAATGTGTGAACGCATCTGACGCGCCGTAGGAAGCCATAGAAGCAGAGAACAAGCTGTTATGAGTATCCTATCATTATTTCATCAAGTTCGCGGCCTGTAGAGCCTCTGAGAGCGCGAGGCGGAAAGCAGAGTTTTGAGTCAATACGGCATACGGCGTGGAGGCGGATTTTTCCGGCTCCGCGCTATCAGCATTATCAGTTATTGAAAATTTCTCTTTCTTTTATATTTCTTTCTCTTACTCTTACTCTTACTCTGTAGAACGCTGTGCGCACAATGTTCACACATCGTTCGCAAATTGTGACGTTTTCTGGAATAAATATACGAATATATGCAGCAAGCCGCCCAAATGGGCGGCTTTTCTCATGCTTCCGAAATCACAAATTTTATGTACTTCGCGGGACAAATCACATATTTTCAGCAGAATATTAACGTGTGAGCGAATGTATCCCAGTTTCAGTCTCAGACCAGAGCAGTTTTCCATCTCGAAATTTTTGGATCATCGTGACCTCACCGTATTGTACCGTAACCAAATAATCATCATCCCCATAAAACATATAGGAGGTCCCACCAACGACAAAACTGGAATAGTCCGGGTTTCCCCACTTCGTCATTCCGATGTAGCGTTCCGGCATTCCTATGTATGGTTTTTCGATCTCAATAATTTCAGATTTCTGTTGAGGCGGAGGTTTGGATTCCTCAGAGGCCGCACGCTGTGCATCTTCCTCCCGGAATCGTTCGATCATCTTCTGCCGTTCCTGTTCTGCGCGTATTTTTGCATGATCTTCGCAGCTTTTCCCAATGCATCCGAGTAGAAAAATAAATAAAACGATCAGGAGGACTGGCGGAAGGCAGCCGCTGTTTAGAGGCGGGCGTATTCGGAACCTTCTGAATCTGTTCCGGTATGGTTGGAAAGCCGTAATATCCCCTTCTTTCTAAAATGGGTGTTGACAAGTTGATAAAATGGTGATATTATGATTTCGAAAGGAGGATAGAAAATGCCGAGGCCGAAAGACAACACGGAGCGCGTCAACGTATTCTTCACTCCGGAGGTCTTGAGCAAAATCAAAGCAGAGGCTCAAGAACGAGGAATGACCGTAAGCGGATATATCCGTTATGCAGTTCTGGAATACCTGAAATCCAGCTCCGAAAAATAAAAATACCGCCGCGCTGGCAATCTTGGCGGGTCGCAGCGCAACGGTATGGACGAAATCAACGCGACTTCACGCGCGATCTCTGTATACTTTTATACACGAATTGCCCGCAGAAGTCAAGGCTTCGGCGGGATTTTTATACCCATTTTCAACCGGAACAAGAAAGGAGAAAAAATGAACGATTTGCAAGTCATTCAAAATAACGGCATCGAAGTCGTAGACAGCCGTGAGGTCGCGGAAATGATCGATTAACAGCACACGCACCTCATGCGCGATATCAAAGGCTATGTTGAAATCATTGGAAATTCCAACGAATCCAAATTTGGTTCGGTTGATTCCTTCATCCCTCCAGCGTTTCATTGTTGACATAAAAATGTACAAAAAACATTTGCCGCTTCTGCTATGCTGAAAGTAGAGTACCCCAGAAGAGACAAAGCACTAAGAAAGGAAAATCACCATGGAAAACGAACTTATCGAAATGATCGAAAAAACCAAAAATCAGGAAGCATTTCTGAACTTCCTGAGATTCTGCATCCCGCGCGTGGAATCCGGCCTGACGGTCGAAGAGATCTGGAACGAATGGCAGATCATCCGGAGCCACATCGAGGAGCCGCGCGTATGACCGCGCAGAAAATGGACGCGCTGGACATCGAAATCTACCAGCTGATGAAGGAGCTGGGCATTCCAGCCAGCATGACGGGCTATGACCACCTCCGCAGCGCCATCCGACGCAGCGCAGAAAACGGCTGCCCCAAAATTTCGACCATGAGCGCGGACGGGATCTATCCGAGGATCGCCGAAGAATTCGGCGTCAGCTCAAACAGCGTGGAGCGTGCGATCCGGAAGTCCATCGGAGTCGGAGTCGAGCGCGCCGGGGGAAGCAAATTTTACAAGGTGTTCGGCTTGAGCATGGACGCGGAGAAAGCCCGTCCGACGAATGCGCAGTTCATCCGTCAGGCCGCATTGGAAATTCTCTGCCGCAAGTCCGAAAAAAATCTGAAAACAGCGGGACAAAAGCGGGAAACGTGGCAGATCGGATAACTGTAAATCAAAAAACGAAACCCGAAAGGAGAAAGAAAGAATGCCGAAGAACACAAATCTGGTACCCATCCCCATGACGGGACCTGAGAATCTTTTTGAGAACGTCGTCAATCGCCACCACGACGAGGTGAAAGCGGAAGTCCGTGCGGAGGCGCGCCACAAGCGGGAAAAATTCATCACCCGCTGGCTGATCGCGGCGCTGCTTGCCGGAATGGCCGCGTCTGCCTACGCAGGCTTTCTGATCGGCGCATCCATCGTCTGAAAATTTCAAGAAACCGGGACAAACCCGAAAACCCCGCAGAATAGAAAACGTACCCGGATGTACAAAAAACATTTGCGGCGTTTTGTATAATAAAATCAGAAAGGACGGAAACAGATGGGCTTCCCCAAAGCGTATGAAAAATTCCGGTCGGCCATGATCGCCTATGAGGAAAACCTCCGGGCGTTGGGACGTTCCGACGTTACGATCAAAAATCAGGAACAGGTCTTCAAAAATTTCTCCGGCTTCCTTCTGGAAAACAAATTGTGGGATCATGAGGAGGGCTTTCCGGAGATCCTCGCATGGCGCGACCAGATGCGCCGGGACGGCAAAAAACCGTCCACCATTAAGCAATATCTGACCGTCCTTTCTGCCATGTACAATTTCGCCAGCTCCGAAGAACTCGGCGAAAACCGCTGGTACGACCGGAATCCCGTCGCAAAGCTCCTCATGCCGGATACGCGAAAGCTCGACAAGCGACCGTATGAGCAATTTTTGACCGACGAACAGGTCATGCTTCTCTGGCGAAATAACCCTCCCGCGAAAACCGTGGAAAGCCCGAAATTCTGGCCGAGAAATTACGCCATCGTCATTTTGCTTCTGACCACGGAGCTTCGCAACAGTGAGCTTCTGGCGCTGACGCCTGCGGATCTCGACTGGGAAAATTCCGAGCTGTACGTCGAGCACGGCAAGGGCGATAAATTCCGTCCGGTCGAATTCCCGCCGCTTGCGCAGACTGCCGTCCGTCTGTATCTTCGCAGCGGACTGCGTCCGGCGGCCGCAGGCGACCATGACCCGCTTTTCGGAACGGAGGCAACCAGGGAATTCAAGGGAACCAATCGGGGCGCAGAATGGCACGCAGGCACACGTCAGTGGCTTTCGGACGTCGTGAAGCGCCATGTAAAAACCGTGACCGGCGTGGATATGATCCGTTCGCACGATTTGCGGCACGTCGGCGCACGGCTCGATCTCAACAGCGGCATGAGCTTCGAGGAGCTTCAGGCAAAGCTCGGCCATGAATCCGTAGCAACCACGCAGATCTATTCCGGCAAGCTGACCAGCCGGAAAAACCGCCGTCTGACGAAGATCGTGCAGGAGGAGAAGGAACGGCAGGCGCAGCGGAACGTCCTGCGTCTGGAAGAATCGGGAGATGATTTTTTCGCACAGCTCCGGCTGAAGCAGCCCCGACCGGAGATCGCCTGAACAAACCAGAAAAACAGAAATGATCCGGGTTTCGCTGGAAGCCCGGAGGCACGGCGGAGGCAGGTGCGTCGTGGGGATAACCCACACCCCGCGATTTCGGTTCAAATCCGGATTCCGTCGCAATGCTGTGAGTTTGGGCATGGCTCGCAGCTGGTCATAACTGACCTCCTTTCTGTGAAGAAAAGCGTCACCCATGTAAGCGAAGGCGCTCACCGGAACATTTCAGAGATTCCGGTGCTCCAGACTGGGAAGTCTGGCCATGGGTTTTCGGGAAGAACGCTCCCGCACCGGAGTAAAACGGGGAGCCATTTATGTGCGTGTAGTTTAATGGCAGAACATCAGACTTCCAATCTGATGGTGGGAGTTCGATTCTCCTCACGCACTCCATTTCGTAAAAATCGTGTGACTAAGGTTTTCGTAGAACGCCGCGCATTTTCAAGATGCAAATCGTTCAGCTTGCCGGAGAAAGCCAACGCGTGGCCGATCCGGATGAAGTCACTTGAGAAGCCGAACTGACAAAACCGGCCGCACCGGAATCCGGTGTGAAGCGGAAACGGCAGGATGCCGCAAAGAACTGCCCGTTGGCCAGCGCGCATGGCCTCACGTCCGGTACGTCAAGCCGGAAACGACGGGCCGTTATCTCAAATGGCTAGAGCAACCAGCTCATAACTGGTAAAATCTCGGTTCGACTCCGGGACGGCCCACCATGAAATTTTCGGGAAAGGAGGAAAAACCATGAACAAGGAAGCACTTGCACAGGCCGTAGCCCACCGCACGGGCATGCCGAAGGGCGCAGCGCTGGAATCCATCGACGCGGTTTTTGAAAGCATCCGTGAAGCGCTGATCTCGCACGAGACGGTGAACATTCCGGGCTTCGGAAAATTCGAAGCGCCGTATAAGGCGTCCAGAGTCGCAAGAAATCCGGCGACCGGCGGAACCGTTTCGGTCCCCGCGCATCACGGCGTGAAATTCGCGCCCGCGAAGGGGCTGAAGGATGCCGTACATTAAAATTTCCGGGCGAAAGCCCGGAGTACATAAACGCCAGAAAAATGAAAGGAGCAGCCCATGGGACAGGAAATTCATCGCGGAGACGTATTCTGGATCGCGGATACACAGACGGAGGTAGGCTCCGAGTACACAAAAACCCGGCCGGCCGTGATCGTGTCCAACGAAGCAAATAACCGATACTCCGCAAATCTGGAGATCGTCTGGCTCACAACGGCCAATAAAAAGCCGCTTCCGACGCACGTCACGCTCTATTCCGCACCGCGCGTTTCCGTAGCGCTGTGTGAGTGCGTCACAACGATCTCCAAGGAGCGCCTCTTGGAATATTATTGCACGCTCAAATCGGAGGAAATGGCGCATATCGACCGTGCCATCCGCATTTCGCTGGGGCTTCCGGAGCCTGCCGAAAAACCGGAAAAAACCGCATCGTCCGAAAAAACGCCGGATGATCTCCAGCTTTCCAACCTCCGCAGCGACTATCAGCTCCTGCTGAAAAAGCACGACGCACTGCTTGCGCAGCAGGCCGTCTATGAGAAGATCTGCATGGCCTTCATTCCGAACTGGACGCCGCCGTCCAAAGCCGCAGAGAATGGGGGCCGCGTATGATCTACCTCGACCACGCCGCGACTTCTCCCCTTCTGGCAACCGCCCGTCAGGAATTCTACCGGGCCTCGCAATACAGCTGGGGCAACCCGAATTCCGTCCATTCCTTCGGGGCCGCAGCCGCGCGGGAGCTGGAAAGGGCGCAGAGGATCGTCGCCTATTGCCTTTCGTGCGAGCCGGAACAGGTCATCTTCACTTCTTCCGCCACGGAAAGCTGCCGTCTCGCTATGAACGCCATGATGTACGAATGCGGAAGCGTCTATATTTCCAGCTTTGAGCATAAGGCCGTTTCTGCCGGATGGGAGGACAGTTTCCGCTTTTTCGGGATCAACCGCAGCACCTCCGGCTTTGCACATATCCATACCGGCAACGAAACGGGCGAGATCTACGACCTCAAAAAAGCCTTCGAGCCGTACACCGTCTGTTTTTCGGACTGCACGGCAGCCATGGGAAAAGCGCCCATCGACTTCCGGCATAGAAAATGGTCGTATATCGCAGGCGGCGGGCATAAATTCGGCGCACCCATCGGCATCGGCGTCCTGATCGCCAGAAAACCGGAGGTGATCCGAAAGCTTTTCCACCCGGCAACGCCCGCCGTTCCTCTGGCCGCAGCCCTCGCGCAGGCACTTTTCTTCCGCACGGAGCACATCGCAGAATTTGCGGATACCGCCGGATACTTGCATGACCGCCTGATCGATGGTATCATGGAGGAAATTCCGGACGCGCAGCTGAACGGCACGAAATATCGCGGAAACGAAAAAACGCAGTCACCCTATATCACGAGCATTTCCTTCCCAAACATCGAAAATCATGCGCTTGTTCTGCGGATGTCCGCCGACGGCCTGATGGCGTCCTCCGGAGCCGCCTGCTCCAGCGGAGAAAACGAGCCGTCGCCGGCGCTTCTGGAATCCGGCTATTCCGCCGCCCGTGCAAGGAGCGCCGTCCGCTTTTCTCTGGACTATAAGCTCGACCCCTGCGCTTACGAATTTTCGCACGATCTGGGCATTGACCTCCGCCGGGACGAAGCCATCATCGACCACGCCGTCAAAATCGTCGCGCAGAACGTCCGGGAGCTGAAAAAATTATCCCCCGCACGGGACAAAGCGTAAAATCCCTGTAGAATCCAAACCAAGCCCAACCGGGCAAAAAATAAAAGGAGAACAGATATGGATATTCAGGATATGGCCGCCGCAATGGCGCAGAAAAATGAAAACTTCCACGGAACGGTGCAGAACGGGGAAAAGGCGGAGATCTTCCACACCGTCCACGAGCACGCCGCCGCCGTCGCAAAAGCGCTCCGAACGCCGATGCACACCGAGGGCTTGGAGCTGCATGAGCAGTGCGCGTCCGTCTCCGTAGATTTTCCGCTTCCCACGGGAATTCTGAACGAGAGCATCCGCCGCAGGATCTCGGAAATGACCAAACTCTGCGACATGGTGACGTATGCGGACGTGAACTGCCGTCTGCGCATGACCTTCACCGTCGCAAACGTCTGGAAGGAGGAATGAATATTTGGAAAAGCCAAAGCTCCGCACGAACGTCGTAAACCGCCGATTCACATTTCAGGTAGATTATCGTGACCGGGAATCCGAGATCATCACCATTGAAGCGGAGAGCGTTGACGCAGCTTCGCTAAAGCTTCCACCCGACAGATTCTACACATGCCTTCTTTCAAACGAACCCATGGAGGCCGCAGAAAATGAATAACGATCAGGAAATGAAGCAATTCGCCGACCGTTTGTGGGAATATTTCCTTCCGAAGGTCGAAGCGCTGACGCGCGCGAACGTATGGTATTTCCGCGCACAGGTGACAAAGGCCGCAGAAAACGGGCGTATCACCGTCCAACGCCCCTTCGATAAAGAAATCGCCCTTCCCTATGTGACCAGCATGGCAGCCGCATCCATAGGCTCACAGGTCACGGTTTTCGTCCTTGGCAGCAGCCTCACGAACGCCGTCATCATCGGCGACGGCACATTATCGAACCTGTAAGAAAAACCTCGTAGAGTTCCGCCGCGCACGGCGGAATAAAATGTTGATCGTGTTTTCCGGGGGCGTGTACCTCGGAAAACACACACTACGTCCTGCAAGTGTGGAATTTGCGTGCCTGCGGCACACAAATTATGCGCGCAGCAGGATGCAAGCCTTTTCAAACGGGAAACCAGCGAAGCGTTTCCCGTTTGAGAGCGTGGCAAAATACTTTTTGACACGCGCAAGAACCGGAGGACTTCCGTCCTCCGGCTCTTTTTATCCCTACGTCCTTTTCACATACTGCTTGGAAACGTAGCCTTCCTTGCCGCCGGCCGTCCGTACATAATACCAGTTTTCCGTCTGATATCCGTACCATGTGACGACCTCGCCGAATTTCAGCACCGTTTTGACCGCCGTCGAGATCCCGGCTCCGGCCCGAAGATTCAGCGCGCTTGCCGTGACCTTCATCCGGACGCCCTTCGCGGCGGACTTGTCCGTCTCCATCCAGCTCTCGGTTTTCGCAGGCTTCGAGGGCTTGACCGGCGCTGCGGATCTGCTGAGATAGTTCCCGCTTCCGCCCTTGAGCCAAATTCCGACGAACCCGCGAAGCTTGTTGGCTCTGGCCCATGCCTTGGAGGGAATGGCGTATCCGCTGGAGCTTCCGCCGTCGAGATTGATGGCAAAATCGTAGCCCTCGGAAACGAACTTGTTCGCCACGACCTCCAGATTCACAGGATTCTGCGTCACGAGGATTCCGAGCACATCGCCCTTGAGACCCATTGCCGTGCGATAGCGGTTTCCCTCAAGCCCCTTGGGAACCGTGAAGGACTTTTCACCTCCGAGAACGAGTGCAGGGTAACCGCCGACCGCATCGGGCGAGGAAACGGCGTTGTAGCCCTCCTGAATGGGCGTCCGGTAATTTGAGAAGCCGATAAACGGCTGCCATCCGCGATATTCCAGCTCTCCATGATGCACCACGCCGGAGGCCGGCGTGTAATTGGAATAATTGAAAAGCTCTGCGTTTATGACGATGTCCGGCGCACGTCCGTTCCACTTTGCGCGGACGGCCGCGCTCGTGAGATATTCGCCTCTGGCGCCATCCATCCGGATGTGCTCCATCCGTTCGATGCAGGAAAACGGAACTTCGGCAAAAATGCCGCCCTGGAAGGAGCCGTACCGAACGCTTTTCAGCTCCGAATGCTCCGGAATCCCGGAAATTTTTGCAGCCACATCCCATTTGGGCCGTCCGACCCCGCCGATGGCCGCAGAATTCCGATAATACCACTTCTTGAAAACGCCGCCTCCGTTCGGGATCACGGTATTTTCTCCGGAACCCGTGTTTCCTTCGATGGTGTAAATTTTCGCGCTGTCCACCTTGTACACAAGTCCCGTGTGCGTCATGTTTCCGGGAGAACCGAAGAAGATCTGATCTCCCTCCTGAACCTTGGAGACCGGAACACTCTGGCCCGCATCTCGGAAATAATTGTAGGACATCGTGCATCCGGCTCCGTAGAGTCCCTTCGGCTGGCACGTCATCTCCATTCCGGCAGAAAACCCGAACGCCGTGATAAAGCACCAGTCTACGAACATATCGCACCATGCGTAGCCCTGCTTGGAGGCATTGTAGGTCCCCCATTTTGCATGATCCCGCGCATATTTCGTGTAATTGTTCCGTCCGGCGTTGGCCGTTTTGTCATCAAGCTGGGCATTCGTAGCCTTTTCGAGATAACCGACCTCGTTTTCGGCCACGGAAAGCAGCTTTTTGACCGCCTCGGAGACCGTCATCCTTCCCCACCTCCGTAAAGCTCATGGTGGAGCGTCAGCACCGCAGACTCGATCATTTTGTCCACGGTCGCATCGTCAAACCGAATGCCCTTCGAGGCCAGATATTGCAGAACATACGCCTTTTTCTCCTGGCCCTGATCGGATTTGTAGAGCTGCTCTGCCGCCCGAACGGCGATTTCCACCACCGACTGCCACTTCTTCAGCTTTTCCGAACCGATCTTCTCCTTCAGCCACGGAACGAGAAACGCCGAGACCAGCGCCGAAACCAGCGCAAGGAACGTTGTAATGATTTTCGTGTAATCCATGATATTTCTCCCTTCAATCCTTCAAAACCGTTTCGAGAATTCTGCTCGTGCTTTCAATTCCGTACCGGTCCGCCAGCTTTTCCACGAATTTCAGCGCGTACTTGCTCCGGTTTTCATTCTTGGCTTTCCAGAAATAAAAGCCGGTCGCAGCACCGCACTCTGCGATCCACGCGCAGAGCACCGCCGCAGCGGAGCTTTTGTCCGACTCCGCCAGAAAAACGAAGATCAGCACCGCCAGCACGAAATACGAAAAAACGAGAATTTTCTTGCTCCATTCCATTCTCATGACACCACTTCCCATTCGTCCACTTCCTTCTTGATCTTGTCGATGAAGGAATTCCCGTGGAGCGCCTTGTATGCGTCGTACTCATACTGGAAATTTTCCGACTCATACTGCCGAATTTCCTGTTTGTCCTTGTTTTTGTAGTAGGTGTGCAGCATATCGGCGCGAAGCTGACACTTCATGCCGTCCTTGATGGCCTTTGAACCAATCACACGTTCCCGCAGAGGCCGGACGATCGTGACCAGCAAAACACAGATGGTCGTAATTCCTCCACAGACCGATACCACGTCCTTGAAAACTTCCATTCCATTTCTCCTATCGTCATTTTTTATAAAGCCTCCGGATTCCCGCAACAGGGGGAGGAATCCAGTTTCTCCCGAAAAAGTGCGCGCACGCGCGAATTCCAAAGACCGTATCTCTCCAAAACCGCCCGTTACTGCGCATCTTTTTTCTCCTTTCTGTCCGCAGGAATTTTCCGAACCTCTGCGATCTCCGGATTGCCTTTCCGGAACTGCCGTCCCTCACAGTAGAAGAATTTTCCGTCCTCGGAAAGCACCGGAATTTTTTCACCGCTCGCAAAAACCAGAACCTTTCCGTATTTCCTTGCAATCAAAGCCGCACCTCCCTTCTGCCTACGCCGGCCAGTTTGTGACGGTCGCAATGGGAAAATCATTGACCGATACCGCCGAGATCGTCATGCTTCCGTTTCCGGTCAGAGGCCGGGAATAGCCCTGAATGAGATGGCGCTCCACGGGCGCACCCGGCTTGTCCGTCCGGCAGATCGAAACAAGGTTATTTTCAAAAATGTGCATGATCTGTGAGCAAGAGATGGAGACCGCTTTCTGCAAAACCGCCGACCGCTTGAGCTTCCATACCGCCAGATCCTCGCACTGCTTCTTCGTGTAATACCCGGAGGCCGATTCCCGGAGCGTTTTCCGCCCGATTGCAAAAACGTTCGTGTCCGAAGCCGGGTCAAGATTCTGCGCACGACCGGCCGCCTGCGGGTTTCCGTCCTCCTGTTCTCCCAGAATAATGTAATCGTTGTAGACTTCGTTGTTTTTGACCGTGTACGTCGCGCCAAGCAGCGAAGCTTCATCCGTCGAAAACTGCCACAAAACGGGCTTGTTCACGTCCAGAATATCGTCCTGCGAAGGCTCGACACGCAGCGCACCGTTCGGGTCATAGCCGACGAGCGCACCGAGCATTTCCGAAAGCCCCAGAACCACGTCCGCATAGCTCCCATCGTCGGAATCCACGCGGAACGTGTACGGCGTGCTCGTCAACGCGACCGTTCCGCCTCCTGGAAGCACCTGCGTTTTTCCGTTGTAATACTCCGTAAAAACCGGAGCCACCGGATCGACCTTGTATCCATTTCCACGGTCAAGCGCCAGAATCGCAGAAATCGGATTGAAAACGTAAGTCCCGATGGGGACCTCATACGTCGCCTCGAGCTTTCCGAAAAGCGTCCCGTCCAGATACGCCCATTTGTCCACTAAGGGAAATTCCATCGTCCTCTGGCCGGGCTGCAAGGTCTCCACCGGCTCGGAAACGTAGAAAACGCCCTGCTGGATGTAAAAATCGGAGCCGTCCGAAAGTACCAGACCCTCGTCAATGGCGATCTGCTGGCCAAACCAGATGTTGTTGACGTTGTAGTCATATTCTTCGTCCAGATTCGACAGCAGAACGTTCGCCGTCCGCCTCTGGCCGTTCTGGAGATTTCCGGAGATGGTTCCCTCCGCCAGAAAAGCGCCGCTTCTCCGATTCAGCGGATTGTTGTCCAGCGCGAAGGCCGTGGAGCCGTCCGGCTGCAAAAAGCGCAGCCGGCACAGCTTCGTAAACGGCGTTCTAAGCTGCCGCAGATAATCATTCATTTTTTCCGCGTAGGTCGTAAAAGCCATTTTCCAGCCTCCCTCAATACGGCCATGCATCGTCCTGCTGTGTCAGCACGATCTGCACATTTTCCGCGCCTCCGACCTCCGCCCACGGAATGCTGACGGTCTGGGCCTGACAAACGGCGTCGTCCATCGTCTCCATCGTGACCGGCCCGGAAATGCGGATCTTCATGAGTTCTCCCTTGCGGTTTTTGAGGAACAGCGTCCTCTGCGTCACGGAAAGCCCGTAGACGGCCTTTTTCAGCTCCGGGGTGTCGGAATACGTTCCTTCCGTGATCGTCCCGATGAGGCTTTGCAGCGTACCGCTCCGGTAATTCTGCGGAGCCGCCTGAATCGTGGGATACGGCGTAAAGTTCAGCATGACCTGCGGTGTATTGTTGTTCGAGACCGCGCCGGAAACCAGATTCTTGCCGAACCGGAAAATTTCCTGCGCGTGATAAATTCCCTTCGCATCCTGTGTGCAGGAGAGAATGGTCCAATCCCAGAAGCACGGCGTGATTTCGTTTGAAATGAGCGCCGAGGAGGAATATTTGTCTCCGCCGATGCCGTAGGCGTAGTAGGTGTAATTTTTTCCGGTCGCCGCACCGCAGTCAAACAGCACGTCACCATAGGCAGAATCCGTGTCCAGCACATGCTCCAGAACGGCGCTTCCTTCGGTCTTGCGGTAAATCGCAAAGGAGAAAATTTTTGTGTCTCCGACGCCGCCGCCGTTTGCCGAGCCGTCGAAGTCCGCAAAAAACCGTGATGCCAGATCGTTCGGGTGATAGCTCCCGTCCGTAAGGATCTTGTTGATGGTCTCCTCGGAAAGCTTCCCGTTCGAGACAAACAGATAGTCACAGCTCTGCACGCCGTCCAGCTCCAGCGCCGTGATGTACTCCCACGGAATTGGCACGGAAACCGAATCCGCCGCACCGCCGCCGCAGAAGAAAATGCTCGTCCCATCGCTCACAATGGAAAGGAAATTTCCGTCCGGGACCGGCTTTGTCTGCGTGATCGTGTCATTCAGCTGGAATTTCAGCGTCCCTTCCGCGCTTTCCGGTATCACTGCGCCGGTGTTTCCGTTGAACGGAAGCGCCAAAAACTCGCCGTTTCCGTAGCATACCGCGTTAAAAACCGCGCCGCCGGGTCCGTCCACATAGGCCCACGAAATGCCGTCGCTCGAAAGCAGAACGCGCGGAGCGACGCACGTCGCCAGGAACCTCCCGTTTCCGAACGCCACGCGGTTGGCAGGGACGGAGAAACTGTTCTTTGTCCACGTGACTGCGTCCGCCGAATAGGCAAACGCACTGTTTCCGACCGCAACGAACTTCCCGTTTCCATAGCAGATATCCGTCACTTGGAAGCCAAGCTCCGCCTTCGTCCAGCTGATACCGTCCGCCGACGAAATACAGTAGGCCCCCGCAACCGCCGCAAATTTTCCGCCTCCGTAGCACACGGAAAGTGCCAGCACGCCGGAGGGCGGCGTACCGCCCAGCGTCCACGTTTTTCCGTCCGTGGAAATGGCGCATTCGTAAAAACCGATGGCGAGGAATTTTCCGTTTCCGTAGCAAATGTCCTGCCATGCCGCCGTTTTCGGCAGATCGTAATATGCCCAGTTGACCCCGTCCGCAGAAAGCGCAGATTTGATTCCGCTGCTTCCCGCCTCAATCGCCACAAATTTTCCGTCTCCAAAGCAGATTCTTTGCCAGTGGTACGATGCGTCCAGACCGGAATTCGTCCACGTTTTCCCATCTGCCGAATACGCGCCCGTGCTGTTCCGAAGAACGGCGACGTATTTTCCGTTTCCGTAGCAGACATCATCCCAGTATCCAGAAGCCGGCATCGTCATCGTCTCATAGAGCGTGTTCGATTCCGCCGTGACCGTAAGCGTGCCGTCCGAAAGCCCGCCGCTTTCCGTCACAACGGCCATTTTCTGCGCGCTGTCGGCGACCGCCGCAAAGCCTTCTCCGCCATAGCATACCGCGCTCCAGTTTGCAGCCATCGGCATCGTGTCCGCCGTCCATACCGCGCCATCCTGCGATTTTGCGCAGACCGTCCCGCCGGAAGAAACGGCAAAAAACCGCCCGTTTCCGTATGCAGCCGCCGTCCAGTCCGCCTCCTGCGGCATATTCCGGCTGTACCACGTCATGCCGTCCGAGGAATACGCGCAGATCTTTCCCGTCTGCACCGCCACAAAAATACCGTCTCCGCAGCATACCGCATTCCAGCATCCGAATTCCGGCAGTGTGCAGCGCGTCCACGAAAGGCCGTCCGAGGAGATCGCCGCATCTGCGCTGGAATTTGCGACCGCCACGAACATCCCGGCCCCGTAGCAAATGGAATACCATGTACCGGGGAAACTGACCGCGCCGGAGCTTCCAGCGTTTACGAGCACGACGTTCCCCTCTCCATCGTCGCTTGCATAGACCGCTCCGCCGTCCGCTTCCATCGTGATCTCGCCGTTTCCGCCGTCGGTGCATGTACCGGAAAACTGCGTGACGTCGAGATTTCCGCTTCCGTCGTCCGTCACGCTCATACCGGAGCTTCCGCCGGAGCCGCCCCAGTGGATGCCGTCCTCCGACCGTGCAAAATAATCATGCGCAGCGGCAACGAAATAGCCGCCTCCGTAGCAGACCGAATTCCAGTAGGCCGATACCGGCAGATCCGCTTTCGTCCATGTCTTTCCGTCCGACGAATAGGCCGCAATGGCGCTGTCGCACGCAACGGCCACGAATTTGCCGCCGCCGTAGCAAACGGAAAACCAGCCCGCACCCTCTGCGGGCGATTCCGCCGCCGTCCACGTCTCCCCTTCATCGGTCGAATAGGCCATCTCTCCGGAGGCCGCGACCGCCACATACACCCCGTTTCCGTAGGCAATGCCGTCCCAGCAGGCCGCCGCCGGCAGCGTCTGAATTTCCGCCGAGGTGCGCATTTTTCCGGAGACCTTCAAAAGCGTGCCGTTTGCGTTCGGCATCCCGCGCCATACGATGTCCAGCGGCGCATCCAGCCGCATGTCCGCGCTGTTGACCTTGTTCCAGACCGCCTTCGCACCGGCGGGAAGATTTAAGAAGCTTCCGGACATTGTGGCGCTTCCGGTCAGCGCTGCCGGAATGTCCCGCGTCGCAGGGAAATTGAGTTTGACACCGCTCACACCGTTCACCGGACACGCGCGGAGCGTCCCAAGGAACGGCTGTGTCTGATACGATACTGAAAACGCCACAAAACCCGTGGAGGCCTCGATTCCATTCTGTGTCTGTACCGTGCAGCGCACGGCGTACCGCTTCCCGGAAAAAAATCCGTCGTAGTCGAACCGGAGCTGGGCCGTTCCATAAATTCTCCCGGTGTCACGGAGAATTTCATACTCCGTCCCGTCCACAAGCGCCAGCTCCCATCGCACCCAGTTCAGATTGTCACCCTGCGTCTGCGTGTACTCCGCAGAAAACGAGGCGCTCTTAGCCGTGACTGTGGACGGGATCGTCCCCATCGTGACAACCGGCGCAGCCCTTGTGATGAAAACGCTTGCGCTCGACTGCGTGACGGAATCCGACACGCTCCACCACTGCGTAATGAGGATTTTGTATTCGTTTCCGTTTGTGATCTTGGCCGTCTGGAGCGCGGACGCGGAAATGGTGTAGCTGAAAAACTGCACGTTTCCTGCGTAGTCCACACCGTAGAACGGACATCCTGCGCTGATCTTGCCCGTCGAATAGACCTGATCGGAGGTCGAATTGTTCTTGCAGATGACGATCTGATAGCTCACCATCGCAGAATTTCCGTTGACCTGCCAGCTTACGGTGAGATCCTTCGAGGCGTCCACAACGCCGTTTCCAAGTCCTCCCGTCATGCTCGGATAAATATTGGTCGGCTGATAAAGCATCGCGTTTCCTCCCGCCTCACATATTTTTCTGAATGGCCAGCGTCGCCGCAGACCGCGCGAAATCCGCCACGCTCATGCCTCGTGCGCGTCCTTCGGAGATCGTCACGCCTCCGAAGCTGTAGAAATTGCATCCGTTCTGCTGTGTGCCGACATGGTGATCGTCATACGTCGAGCCTGCGAAAACGTTGGAATTCCGCAGATCTCCGCAAAGCGCCGCGCGCATCCGGTCCATCCCGCGCTCAAACCGCGCGTCCGCCTGCGGGACCAGAAGCATATTCTGAATGGCCTTCGTGATATCCGGCGGCAGCACCATTTCCGGCTCTGCCGTAGCCTTGATCCCGCCGATCCCTTCGAGAATTCCACCCCGGTCGTATACCGTGTAGACCTTTCCGTCCTTCTTCGTGATGGAGGTCGTCCCGTCGTAGTTTTTCAGCCACGACGTGCCGTCTCCGCCGGTCATTCTGGCTCCCGCCGCCTCGTAATTGAGGAAATCCAGACCCTTCTTGGAGCTGATGGTGTACCGGGAGCCGTCCTGCGCGTAGGCGTAGACCGTCCCGCTGTATTTCAGCCCGCTTCCGGAGCCGCCGGAGCCTCCGGAGGAATCCCCACCAGGCGGCGCGTCGTACTGTCCGCCGTAATTGTAGGTGGTCTGATTTTTGTCCACCAGCTGAGACTGGTACGTTCCGTCCGGATTGACGCCGATAATTTCATAAGTGCCGCCGCCTGTGACCACGCGGTCCCCAACGGAAAGCCCGGAGGGCGCTTTTCCGTCCGCACCGACCTTCACGATGCGGTTTGCCGTTTCGTTCACCGCGTCGGAGAGCTTCGAAACGTCCACGCCGAACTGCCGGAAAATGTCCGCGTTTTCGAGAATGATCTTTTTCAGCTCCGGCGTCGCATTTTTCCAGATGTCCTGCAGGATCTCCCCGATTCCGCGCGTCTTGGCCTTGAGCGAATCGAGGAAATTGTTGTACTGCCGTTCCAACGCGTCATACTGCGCGTTGATGGCGTCCTTCCGGGCCTCAATTTCCGCCACAGCCGCGTTGTACGCCAGATCGTCCTGAAAATCCTTGAGGTCCTTTTCGGCCTTTTCCAGAGAATCCTTCGCGGACTTTACATTTCCCTCGTCCGCGACCCATTCCCACTGTCCCGTCGAAGCGTTCCACTGCCGGACCGTCCGCTCGTTCTGAGCGTTCGCAAGGTCCGCCTGTGCCTTCTGAACTGCGAGAATTTTTTCCTCCAGCGTCAGCTGGTCGTCCTTCGTCTCCTTCTGCCGCTTGAGCGCGTCGAGCTGCGCGTCCAGCGCGGCCAGCTCCGCATCCCTCGCATCCTGCTGGGAACTGAGAGAATCCTGCATCGCATCCTTCAGCTCCGAAAGCAGGTCGTCCATGCTCTTCGTCTGCTCTTTGATCTTTTTCTGCCAGTCGTACCATTCCGAGGAAAGGTCGTTGATGTCTGCCTGACTGGCTCCGATGGAGCGCATGTAATCCGCCTGCGCGGAAAGCGCGTCCTGAATTTCGCGCATTTTGGCCTTCTGCGCGTCCTCACTGGCTCCCTGCTTTTCCAGCAGCGTCAGCTCGGATTTCAGCAGCGTCACGCGCTCCTTGTGCGCTGTCAGCCTCGCATCCGAGGAGCTTCCGCCACCACCGGATCTGGAACTCTTGGAACCGGAGCTGCCGGACTTGTTCCACGAACTTTCGCTGTAATCAAAGGAGTCGTAAATTCCCTGAAGAAGCTTCTGTTCGCCCTCTTCATAGCTTCCGACCTGTCCGGTTTGAATCCATCCCTTGATGGTCCTGTCCGCGTCGGAGGATTTCATCCCGCTGATCGATGCAATGGAAGCCGCCGTTGCACCCGCCGCGCGTCCAAGCGCAATGACCTGCGCGATCTGCGCGGAAAGATCGAGTCCCGTTTCGTTGAGCTTGATAATTTCCAGAGCCAGGTCGTAAAGCGCTTTCCCGGAGTATCCGGCGTTTTCCGCAACATCGAGCAGTGAGGAAACAAATTTCGTGGCTGCCTCGTCCGCGCTGGACGAAGCGCCGATCTGCTGCTGTGTCGCGTCCACATCCTCGAGGATCGCACTTGCCACCGCCTTGAGCGATTCCTCCGTGATCCGCAGCTGTCCGTCCTCGTCGGTCAGCATCTCCACATATTTATCACTCAGCCCGATCAGGCTCTGCAGCGTAGAGGCGGAGATATTCCCATTGATGCGGTATTCACCGAGCGCCGCCGATACCGCTGCAAGGTCTGACTCCTGCTGCTTGAGCGCCTTGCCGTATTCCTGAATTTTCGAGACCTTTTCGGAAGTTTTCTGATTGTTCTCATCTGTGAGCTGATTGTTCTCCTCCAGCAGCTCGTTTTCGCGCCCGTAGCTGTCCAGAGTCCCGTCGCGCACCGCCTGAAGCTTGTTTTCCAGCTCCGTCTGATTTTTGACCGCGGTGTTATAATCCTCGACTGCCGACTTGACGCCGTTTATGAGCTTTTCATTGCTGGAATACTGGTTTTCGCCGAAAATTTTCGTTGCGTCCTGTTTCCCCGCATCGATCATTTCCTTGCGGGCTTCCAGATTTTCCTGATAGTCCTTGATAACGGCTTCTGGGCTGTCCAATTCCAGCGCACTCGCCATCTGCGAACCGTAGGTATCCTTCGCTGCGGCCACGAGCGCCTTTTCCGCCGCGATCGTCGCAGCCTTTGCGTCGTAAAGAGCCGCCTCGAGGGCCGATTCCGTAGAGGCCCGAATTGCCTCGTCCAGACTTCCGTATTTTGCCGTCAGCTCGTCTACGCTTTCCTTTTCATATCCGAGTTTTTCCAGCAGCCGGTCCGTCGCGTCCTCAAAGTCCTCCTTCGAACCGGTCCCGGACTCATAGGAGCTTTTCAGATCGGAATAGGTCTGGTAGAGAGACTGAATTTCCTCTGCCTCCCGAGCCGCAGCCTTTCCGGCTTCCAGCGCTTTTTGCCGTGCTTCCTCCTGTGCGCTTTTTATTTTGTTGACCGTAAAAATGAGAATCCCAATCGCGGCTGTAACAGCGCCGATGGCCAGCTGCGTCGCAGAAAGGGAGATATTCAGCGACTGCATGACCGCGCTGAACGACGATGCGCTCACGCCCGCCGTCTTAAAGATCGTCACAAGGCCAGAAACGGCGCTTCCGATTTTTACAAACGTCGCAACGACGCTGTTCCATTTCGCGGCAAGCAGGAAACCGCTGACGATCAAGATCACATTTCCAAGATTGTCAAACCCGTCGATCAGCCACGTCAGCGCGTCCACAAGCCCCTTGATCCAGCTCGTGTCGATGGTTTTCGCAATAAATTCCGTCCATGTGTTTTTCAGTTGATTTGTCTTGGCTTCCCAGCTCGTCAGCATCACGCCGACTTCCTTATCCGCGCTTCCTGCCGCCGAAGCCACCTTATCGAGCATTTCGGCGTACATGTCGTAATTTTTGATGAGCGCGTCGAGCTGGTTCGTGCGAAGCTTGCCTCCAAGTTTTGTCTCGATCTCGGCAAGCTGTGCCTGCGTCAGAACGCCGTCCTTATACGCCTCGGCCAGCGCCGCAACGGCCTTCATCGGATCGACGATTTTTCCCGTCGCATCTGCGGCCTTCATCGCGTCCTCCGCATAGACCCAGAGAACGTCGTTCAGTCCCTCGATCTCCTCCTTCGTCCACGTCACGCCGTCCTCGATTTCTGTCTCGGTATCGCCGATGATGTTTAGGATCAGCGCGCGGAGCGCCGTCGCCGCCTTTGAGCCGGATTCCTGCGTGACCGCCGTGATCGTGCCGAGCGCCGCCATCGTCTCGTCAATGGACATATTCGCCATCGACGCCACATTCGCAACGATTGGGAAGCCTTCGGCCATCTTCTGAATGGAGGTCGCGTAATTATTTTCAATTTCGTTGGCTCTGTCGAGAACGCCGGAAAGCTCCTCGACATTGCCCTTCATCTTATAGGCCGCGTCCGCCGAAAGCAGGAACTGATTCGCGGTCGCGGAGTTCACGTCGCCGACGAGCTGCGTCTTGGTTGCCAGCTCCGCCATGTCCTCCGACATTTCCTTGTAGCCGGCCTTCGCAAACGTTCCAACGGATTCCAGATAATCCGCCACCGCTACGCCATACTGCGACGCGACCTCATAGGCGTGTTCGCTGAGACTGGCCATTTCCGCGTCGGTGTTGTTCGTCACCTTCTGGATCGCAACCAGCTCCGTGTCCACTTCCTTCATCGTCGCCAGCGCTTCCTTGAAGGAACGTGTGATTGCGCTGACAGCGCCGCTTATGTAGTACCATTCCGCGTTTTTAACGACGTTCTTAAGCAGGGAACTTCCTTTTTTCTCTGCATCCTGGAAAGAATCTCCTGCTTTCCGAACCGGGCGCTCAACGTAGGTCTCAACGTTTTCACCGAAAGCGTGTGCGCCCTCGGATGCTTCCGTAAAAGCCGCCTTGGATTTTTTCCCAAAGCCTTCGACCCTGGAGGAATCCACCGTGACCTTGATTTTCTGCTCCTTCAGGCTGTTTACGTCCTTGATGAGCGTATCGAGCTGTGTCCGAACGACTTCAACCTGAAGCTGAACCTTATCCACATTTCCGGCCATGTTTCATCCTCCCGTCATTTGACATCGAAGCCTGCGGTTTTCAGCCCGGCTTGCAGCGCACTTTCAAACCATCCGGATTCCACAACGATCTCCTGCGCTCTTTTGTGGAACGGTCTCGGTCTCTGCCCGTCCCACGGGAATCGGTAGCCCTCACCGCTTTCCACGACCGGCGCGACCAGCCTTCCGGTTTTTTCGTCACGGCTCATGTCCTGAACTTCGAGGGTCCTTGTCTGCGGGTCATAGGTCGCCTCCATGTTGTCCGGACTCTGATCCTGCAAGCCGCCGTCCATCGGTCCGCGCCGGATATACATGTGCGGATCGTAAGCGTCGTAGACCTCCGTCTCGACCGCCTCCGCCATCGATACCCGGACCGCCGAAGCCACATCGTTTTCCATCGCGTACTGAATGGCTTTGTCCAGCTCCGCGCTGAACTGCGCCGCAAAATCCTCGATCGCCATAAACTCCTCCGAATTCCAAAAACGCGCCAATCCGGCATTTCCTGCCGTCCTCGCGCGTTTCCCGGAGGGCTTTCACCCTCCGGGATTTTTCAAATGCCTTACGCCGTCACGGAAACGTCGCAGGTGTCCTTGAACGTGGACTCGCCTGCGGTGTAGCTCACCTCGACGGTGAAATCACCTGCGGTCGTGCCTGCGTTAATGAGGCCGCCCGCCGCAACGGTCGTTCCGGTCGGAGCGCCGGTCGCGCTGTAGGTGAAAACGGCCGGGTCGCCCTTGACCAGCTCGCCGTTTTTCATCACGATGCGCGGCTGCATCTGATAGGTGCTGGACTTCGCCACGGAAATGCTGCCGATGGAGGCAACAATGCCCTCCACATCGTCCGCAGAGCTGTCGCACGGCTGATAGATGTAGTAGCAGAGATCGGAACCGGCTCCGCTGCAATCGTCACAGCCGTCGGAAATGACGTCCGGGTCATACTGCACGGCCTGACCGGAAAGCGACGTGGTGTCGTTGTTGGTCTGATTGCCGTTCAGTCCGCCGTTTGCGCCGAACTTCAGAGAAGGAACGATCACGAACAGCGTGCCGACGCGCGTACCCTCGTTCTGAGCCGAACCCGCGTCGTTGCAGAAAACGGCCAGCGTCGCAGTGAAGTGAACGACCATCGGGTCCATTGCCGTGGTCATGGTGGCGATCTGGGCGCCCGCCTTGTTCACGAAATAGAACACCTTGTACTTCTTGCCGCTTTCGGCCGTAAAGCCGGAAATTGCGCCGGTGTCGGGGTCGAGCGCATACGCAACACCGCCCGTTGCAACCTCGGAGGGCGCACCGACCTCCTGCACATAGCAGAAAATCTTCGAGAAGCCCTTCTGGGCGACCGGCGTACCCTCTGCCTTGTTGATGGAAAGCGAGGTTCCCGTTGCAGTCACGGTCGTGCAGGTCATGACGGTCGCGTTGTAGCTGAGAACTGCGCCCTGCTGGGCCGCCTTTGCCCACATGGAGAAATCGGCGGCGTTGAATTCCACGGTGATACCGGCGTTCGAGGGGATCATGGCCGCAATGGCGTTTCCGAGGCCCGCGCGAATTTCGCCGTTATCGACGTTCGGGGTCACGTTGCCGGTCTGGAACTTGTTCGACCAGTACCGGATATTGCCCGTGGCCTTGTCGGTACACATGGCCTCGCCGATGCCCTTCACGTAGAGCCGTCTGTCAGTAAACCTGATCATGTTTTTCACTCCTTATCGTCTTGTTGAGATTTTTGTCATGTCGTCTTGTTTCCTGCGTTCTGGTATGCCCGCATACCGCCGCCTCCGGCGAAACTTTCCAGCGCGATCACGCCGCCGCTCGATTCGCGGATACGGTCGAAAAGCGGGCTTGGATACGGATTTCCGTCCTTCCATTTGGCTCCCTGCGCTTCGGCAGCGCCGCAAAGCAGATATCCAAGCATCCTTTGCAGCGCCTCCCTTTGCCGCAGAAAGCGCAGGATTGGCCATTCGTCCATGTCCTCCTCGGGAACGCCGGAAACGAGAGAAATACTTGCCTTGACGGATTCCAGAGAAAAATCCAGCTCCGGCGCGTTCAGCTCCGCAAGGTCGCGTTCTGCCTGCACAAGCTCCGGATTGGCATTTTCCGAAACCATTTCAATGCCGTTCTGGGCCGCGAGAATGGGCCGAATTCTCTGAAACTGTGCAGGAGTTACGCTTTTTTCTCCGTCCTCCGTCCGAAAAACGATCCTTTCGAGCCTTTTCGGGTCGTCCGCGTTCGGAACGATCTGCACAAGCTGCATCCTCCGCTCCATTTCCATTCCGTCTCCGATCCGGAGCGCCAGCAGGAGTGCAAGCACGCACTTGAAGATCATCCCTTCGCTTTTTTCGCCATGTTCCGCCGCGTCCAATTCCATCCGATAGAACGCCTGCAGGATCGGCTTGGAGATCAGTGTCACAGGGAGGCACTGCTGCATGAAGTCGATCACCGGCCGCACGATCGAAAATTCCTCGAACTCGCGTACACGGATCGGATATAAGGTCAGTCCTTCGGCCTCCACAGGCTCATACCTCCGGATTTTTCTGACCATGCCTTGAGAAAGGTTGTTATAATGCATCGTTTCCCTTTCCTTCTGCCAAAACAAAAAGAGCCTCTGCATATGGAAAATCCATACGCATCAGCTCTATCCAGCCCTTTTGCGGCACTATCCTGCCGCAAGCAAATTATCAGATTGTGCCGCCGTCCGGCGCATCCTCGTGCGAATCGCACCATTCCAAGCTCAGATGCGGCATTCTCAGCACATGCACGCCGTAGTCAAAGCCGCCCTTGCTTCCGTTGTCCGGATGTGCGTAGCGGTTGAAGTCGAAAACGCCCACACCCGTCATGTTCACACCATGCAGCGCCTCAATGATGCACTGCTCGATGTCGTAGCTTCTCGCGTAAGCGTCCGTCCTCGTTGTGTTTTCCATATTGACGTTTACGAGAATTTCGAACTGCAATCCCAAAACCGTGTGAAGGCTGTCCTTCGCAATGGTCCTCCCGAGATACAGTTTCAAAAGAACGCCCGCTTCTGTGCCGCTCTGACCCCATACTCTTTGGGGAAAAACGCGGTATCCCTTCGGATGCCTTGCTTTTTCCTCCGCCGTGTTGAGAACGGGATGCTCTCCGTCAAAGAGCATCGAGAGCTTTTCCTCTGCCGTCGGCAGCGGATTTTCCAGAGGCCTTGCACCGTCGTACCAGAGATATTTTGCCAGCCGTACCCTTGCCCGTTCGTTGTCGTCCTTCGGGAGATATCCCGGCAGCGGAAGATCGAGCAGATACCGCAGCACCTTCATTGGGATCTCTTCGGTCCCGCGCAGCCGGTTGTATCCCGGAAAAACGCGGCTGTAAGGATACGTCGGGGAATCGACCGATACCGTCATTTTTTCAGCACCGCCTTCTCACGCTCTTTCTTATAGGATTCCATTTCCTTCTGCACGTTTTCCAGCTCCTTCTGCAAGCCCTGCATGACCTCCGGCGTCGTCTGGAGCTGCATTGCCATGAGAATGCGGCTGACCGGTTCGTTCATGACCATGAGCTTTCCGGAAATTTCCGCGTTCAGCATTTTTTCGGTCGTCCGCCAATCCGCCAGAATGTCGAATGCGCGGTCACGTACCTCACCATATTCGGATTTCAGCCGCTCGAGCTGGTTAAAAATGTGGCTTCCGGCATAAAGGTCATACGCCTCCTGCGTCATGAGCCACGGGCAGACCTCTCGCTTTGTGGGCTTTCCGTCCGCATCCTCGGAGGCTTCCGTTTCCGTCTCAAACTCCATCCCGAGATACATTTTCACAAATCCGCCCATGAGCATCCGGAGCTTAAACTCCGTGTTTTCCTTGTACATCGGCGGCATCGGCAAACTGTCCGGTCCGCCCGAAAGCTTCAGATTCAGCCGGTCGAAACAGAAGTTCGCCGCCTCCTGCGCATAGTGCGTCTTGAGCGCCACCGGCACATAATCTTTCGCCCTCAAAAGCTGTTCCGCCGTGATTGTGATTTTTTCCATGTTTTTCAAACTCCTCTCAGATCTTCCATGGTTTTCTCCGCACCGCACAGTGCGCCGAAGCGCACCGGAGCGCCCATGCGGTGCTTTCCTTACGATTTTTCTCTGTGGGCATTTTTCAGGATCTCGCATTCACACGCGCCGTCCGAAACCTCCCACATTTTTGTCCTCTTGCACAGATACTGATGTGCGCACCAGTCCCGCCGATTATCCTTTCCGCTCAGAAGATCGCAGTGCAGGCTTGCATCCGCATTCTTCCGGAACGCATGCTGGCATTTTCCCATACGCCATCAACCTTTCTTCCGCCTCGATCTCGCACTCCGGGCAAACCATCCGGCCCTCCGGCACGGCCCGCCCGCAGCATACGCATGTATCCATCAGCTGATCTCCTGATCCAGCGTGATAATGAGATTCGCGCCAGAACCCTTTGCGCTCACGCGGAAGAATGCAGCTCCATTTGGCGGAGCCACATTGGCGTCCGTGCTGAATGCCGCAGCCGCATTCGCATCCTCCACTTTTGAGGGATAATAGATGCTACTGCCGATCTTTTCGTAGCTGACCGGTGATCCCTTAAGCGAATAATTCGCATTGTACCACGCGATGCGGCATCCGTAGGTATTCCACGCGATTCCGTCTCCGCCGATGCGGTAGACGTGTTCGGCTCCACCATCGAACGGGATAAATCCAGTTGTAACGAAGCCGCTCATATCACTAGGCACACCGTTGGAGCCTAGATATTTTCCATCTGTGTACGGAGCCGATGCGCCGGAGCTATCCACCGCTGTTGGCACCAGATTTGTGTACGTTACGACCTTCGTAGCCACCGCCGTAATCGTCACATCTCCTGTGACGCTGGCAATGCTGATCACTCCAGTGCTTGCTGTATAGACCGTGGATGTGATATCCGTTCCGCCCATTTTTATCACAACACTTCCCATAGTGTAGCCGCTGTCCGCTGTCAGAGTCGCCGTATAGGCCGCGCCATCTTCAACGGATACCGCCGCATTGCTGTTTGAAACGTGTGAAAGCGAATTGGTGATGCTCCTGTAGATGGTTGCCGCATAGCCGATTGTGCGGTCTATGCCCGCGCCGTAGCAGAACGAATAGATTGCCTGCTCAGACGGATTGAGGACGTTGATGTTAAAGGCTGTGTCTTTTCCCGACCCTGCTGTCTTGTCGTATGGAGCAGGGTCTCCGAACGAAATCCCGTATATAGTGGTGACGCCGGAATTGTTGCGGTAAAAGCAGGCATTCGGCGTGCACATCCGCCATGCGTCAAACTCCGTTCCTTGTCCGTTGGCTACGCTGTGGAGCTTTCCGAACTGGAAACAATGGTTGTGCCCGTGTACATTCGCCACAAATTTTGCAGCATTGTGACCGTTGAAATTCACTGCTGTTCCGTTTTCTGTGGTCGATCCGCCCTCAACGTAGGCTTTCACGATATTGCTCATGGGATATGTGCCGCCGTAATCCAGCGGATAGTGCGCCAGCACCAGTACACTCCAGCTTGCCGCATCGGATTTGCTGCCAACGTCATGGAGCGTCTGCGCAAACCATAGCCTTTGTGCGGGGGAGCAGACATAGCTTGCCGACTCTCCGCCGATCGTCTCGCCCTCGCAGGTATTGAGGCAGATCACACGGAGCTTCTTATCGGCAAAATCTCTGTAGCAGTAGCCGTATTCCGTGCTGCCATAAGTTGCGCCCTCGCAGTATTTACCTATGGCCGAGAAGAGATATTCCGCGCCGACCAGCGTACTGTATTCTCCGGTATCGTGGTTTCCCACCGTGCGGAACTGCGGAATGCCCTTGTATGCCTCGTCAAGCCAGCCGTTAATCTCTGCGATCTGAGATTTCAAGAGCGCTTCCGTTGTAGTTTTGCTGCCAAAAGTGATATCGCCCAGCATACAGGCAAAATCGATCTCAGGCAGGACATATGCCAGCGCCTTGAGTGCCATGCAGGCGTGCAGATTTCCAGCATTGATGTTCGTCTGCCATCCATCGACCTGTTCTCCTGCATGATGGAAGTCCGATACAGCCAAAAAAACAATGCTGTCCGACTTGAGCACAGCCTTTACTTTCTCCGACACGGCCAACGCCTCGGCCTTGACGTAATCCGGAATATCTGCGTGCTGAATTTTTTCGCTTCCGGAGATCGCATCCACTGCGTCTCCGAAGCCCTTTGCCGCGTCCCATACGATTTGAGCCGTACCGCCAGTTTTTGCGCGGATGCGGTCTGCGGTATGGGTCAGTGCAGCGCCAGCCACAACATATTCACTCAAAATGACACACCTCCCGCACTGAGCAGTTCGGCAGCCGCCCAAGCCCCATTCACGACGCGAAGGATTTTCCCGTTATCAGCGTCTGTTACAGCCGGAACACTGTTTGGGATCTCCACGGTTTTCGCCGCGCTTCCGTCGTAGCTCGTCGTCGCATTTCCAATCTTGATGTTGAGCGAATAAGGATTTTTGAGTTCCGTCGGAATCTTGGGGATATCATCCTTGGTTGCAACATCGTCCGTTTTCGCTGTCAGGGTTCCGGCGCCATCAATCATAACGGTTAAGTAAAAGACATTCCCACCGGTCGAGCCAATGCCGCCAAAAACACAGATCATGTCGGAGATCAGCAACGCCGGAAGTGTCGCAGGCAGCCCCTGAAAATCAGAGAACGTAGCTGAGCAAATTGGTGCAAAACCCGCCGTCTGCGCAGCCACGATCTGTGCAGCCGTCTGCGTCGTCGCGGGGGACGCCACGCTGCCTGTCACATTGAAATACCAGTTTGTTTTCGCCTCGCCCGTCTGGCCATTCACGCTTTTAACCGGCACATCATTCGCGCCGATGGGCTTGTACCCAAGGGCCTTTTCAATGTCGGCCTCTGTTACCGTCCCGCTGCCGCCTCCGCCCTCCGGAACCTCATAGGTATCCGGAAGCCCCGGAAATTTGATCGATTTGAGGTCTTTTGTCGCCATCTTCGTTCTCCTTCCTTATGTCGTTTCCGTTGGGCTGCCGATCTTCTTCCCATCCACCAGCACGTTCCCCTCGTCGTCCACCGTAAGCTTGTGCAGCCCGTTCGGAGATGCAAGCAGCAGATGCGGAGCCACCGTATACGGTGCAAGCACATATTTCTGGTAGTCCTTCGTCTGTGCCGGAACAGTCTTGTATGTGAGCGTCAAATTGGTCAGCGCTCTTGTGGTCGTCAACGTATAGCCATCCGTGCAGGCATTGTATGCAAGACTGACTCTCCAAAAGTTTCCACTATTAGAGAAGCCAACTGTTGCCGTTCCACCCCATACCATCGTAACGGGCGTATCCGGTGTGTAATCGTCGAATCCCAGTGTAATTTCTGCGCCGATCGGAATATCAAGCCCGGATACCACAAACGGCGTATCGGGAGACACGTTGCCGCACGCAACCGTTTTTTCGTCTCCATCAGTCAATTCCCCAAGAAACTGTATGGACGTTCTGTCCGGGTGACTATGATCGCTTCTCGCCACACTGTCACTGTCTCCCTGTTTACCAGTCAAAGTAGACGGCATTGGCTTATCATAGGAAAATTCAATCGAGCCATCGATTTTCTCCCATATATGTCCACTCTTCCATCGGAAATATGCAAGGCCCATCAGGGTATTGGCACCCTTGCGCACCTCATAAAAGCTTACAGACATATCATTCACATATTTCCCATATCCGTCCACCAGTCCGACGTTGTTCGATTCGCCAAATACAGAGGCCACTGCCGCAACGAGTTTCCCGTTGCCTATCGCAGCCTTGATATCTGCGTATTCGGCATAAGTTCCGTCGATTTTTTTGGAAAAATACGTTTGGGTCTTTTGATCGAATTCAAACGTGATCCAGTAAACATCCTTTACGTTTTCAAGCTCAAGGAATTTTTCCGGGATTTTCACAACCTGTCGAATTGTACCCTCGAACACCGCGTTCTGCCCCGTGTAAGTTCCGCCAGTCTGTGCAAACCATTGAGACTCCTGATAGACGCAAAACACATAATTCGTAGCCGTGCCTCCTGCAATGTCCTCAATAGGAACAGTCGCAAAATAAGGGAATCCGTCAAAGTCACCAACCGTGCAGTCGATGCTTTCCGCCCCAACCTTGACCGTGACAACATCCCCGAGCGTCGGCACATAGTCCATTTGAATGGCTGCCATCTCCGGAAGTATCCCATTGTATATCTCGGTTGCAACCGGGTCAGTCATGTACGCGCCCGGCCGATTCTTCACGAAATCCGTTGCCTGCACATCGTTCTGGCTCCAGTCTGCCTGAACGCTTCCACCTCCCACCGAAACGCCGGCCGCGCCAACGGCCACGGAAACATTTCCCGCGTCGTTTCCGACCTCAATGACGCTCTGCTTAAGCAGTTTTCCATCCGTGATCTTTGCACCGTCCAGAATTCCGCGATTGACGGCCGGCAGTACGGAAACCGGCGCGCCGTTTCCGCCAAAAACGCTTCCGTCCTGAAAAAGCACCCTTGCCTGTACCGGCAGCATTCCATGCATTCCGAAGGTCTGCGCCTGACTGAGCGGAAACAGCCATTTCCCGTCCGCATAGGTGATATCGCCGGGATACTGCCTTGAGAGATTTCCAATGCTGAGAACGAGCGCGGTCACCATTTCCGGCGTAATCAGCATCCCGTCGAGCGTGCGCAGTGTGAACGGCTTCTGATAGCTGTCTCCCTGCATGATCGAAATTCCCATTCTCAGATTCCCTCCAATCCGATCCTCGCCTCCGCGAAAATTTCACCGTTTGCCGCCGTGATCTTAAGCGCCTGTGCGCTGGCCTGCCAGCAGGTGACGGAAATTTTGTTTCCGTCGATCTTCGCCGTATAGGCCGCTTCCTCCGCGCCGGAGCATGTGAACGTGATTGCTTCGTCCGTCTCCGCCCCGTTTTCAAATACCGCCGCTTCCAGCGTCAGCGTCTCATACGCCCGTAGAGAATCCGGAACGTTCCCAAGGAACGCGATTTCCTTTTCTCCGTCCGCCGGAACGACCGTGATCTCCATTGTCTGAAAAACCTCTCTGTTCTGTACCAGTCTGCACCGCAGCGTGCAATTTCCCTCCTTGACGGCGGATACAAGCCCGTCCGGGCTGACCTCCGCCACACCTTCATCCGAGCTTTCCCATTCGTAGAAGATCGGATGCTCCATGGAATTTTCGACCTTCTCCCCCATCCGGAGGCTTTCCGCCGCAAAACTCTGCGTCCGGCCCGCCTTGATAACGGGGTTTCCCTTGAGGCGAATTTCCCACGAAAACGTCTTTCCTCCGGCAACGTGCCGCTTCATGTCGTCGATCTCCGGATTTACAGGCTCATACCGCGCCGTAAATTCCAGCAGCCGCACCGAATCATAGTCCCCTGTGAATTCCTGCGACCAGTCGCCGAAGCCCGTGATCCGATACGCGCCGGAGCCGAGAATGATCCGGCTGTTCGTGTTGAGCTGCCGCGTTTCCGCGTTGCACTGGCACACGATGTTCACATAGCCCTTCGTGATCAGCGCATATTCCTGCATATCGCTTTCGTTCGCGGTCAGAATGGCTTTTTCCGCGCAGATCGGCTCCGAAAGCAGATTTCCGTACCAATCCAGATGATTCCAGGCTGTCCGGCATCTCTGGATAATTCCTCCGCCGATGTCGTTTGAAATGTTCGTGGGATTCACAACGAGCCATGTGCTTCCCATCGTCTCGATCTTCGACCCCTCCGGCACATATTCAATGCGCCGGTCCGCAAAAAGCACGATTTTGTAATCGTCCTGCTTTCGGAGCGTCGAAGCGGAATCCGGCGCAACGTCCGCCATGCGAATCCGCGTTTCCGTCCAGCTCTCGCGGTCGTTCGGATCAAGTCCCTGCACACGCGCTTTCACAAAATTGGACGCATACTTGGAAATTTTCTCCGTAAACCGTGCAGAAGGATTTGAAAGGTACTGCTTCTCCCGGTTTTTGTACTGCGCCGGTGTGTTTTTCACGGAGCCGGAAATTCTGCCGCCCGCGCAAAGTCCGCTTGCAATGTTTTTTTCAATGGACACTCTCCCGGCCCCCTTTTCTGTTAAGTTCCGTAAATGCAGACGCTGTAGTCCGCATACAGGAAAATATTCGGTACGGCTACCTGCACCCGGATATTTCCGCTCACAAGCGAAACGCCGACAGCCGTCGGAAGAAGCGCGGAAATTCCATTGTCCGTGGTTTTTACCATCGCTCCGTTTGTTGCGTTCGCATCCTTGAAATATGCCGCCGAATAGATCTGCCCGTCCGACAGCCGCGCATAGCTGATCGACGCGCATACATACACGGCGAGAATGTCCGAGATTCCGGCCGTGTTGGAAATGTCCAGATAATTCTTCGCATCTCCGGCTACCGTCGCGGTGATTTTCTTGACCGTCTGGCCGTTCGGAGGATTGACGACCACCTGACTCAGACCCGTGTATCCGCTGTCCGGCGTCACCGTCTGCTGCACCGTTCCGGCCGTGACCGTCTTGCTCTGCAATTTGACGCCTCCGACAACGACCTGAGAAAGCCCGTTATAGCCCGCGTCCGGCTTGACGGTCTGCTGGCTTCCGGACGGGATCACGACCTTTCCCTGAAGCTTGATCGCGCTGACCGTCACCTTGCTCAGTCCCGTAAAGCCGTTGTCCGGCGTAAAGATCTGCTGACTTGTGGACGGCGCAGCCGTTTTTTCCTGTACCTTCACCTGTGCCACAGAAACCTGATCGAGTCCCGTATAGCCCGCATCCGGCTTCACCACGACCGCGCCGGTCGTGGACGCGCTCACGCTCTTGCTCTGCATTTTCACAACGCCGCCTCTGCGGCTGAATTCGCAAGCCATATTCTGCCCTCCCTGAAAATTCAGAGCATCGTGAATACCCGCCGCAGCGGATTGACTCTCTGCATATATGCGCAGCTCTGCTCATATGCCCGCAGTTCCGAATAAAAGAGCTGTAAATTCTCCTTGAACCGAGCCGTGGATTCCTTCATCGTCGTGTTTTCGTTCGGTGGATTGAAATTCTTGTCGTGGATTTTCGGCTGGATGTTCAGCCATTCGCGGTTGAACCGGTTGTCCCAAACGACCGACACCGCCAGCCCAAGAAGCCGTTTCTGCCGCATCGTCAGCTCATGGGAAAACCGACCGTCCGTGTAAAAATCCAGCCTGTATTCGGTCCCGGCGTTGTCCTGCCTTGGGAACGTCACGTCTCCCGTCTCCTTGTCGTATGTAAAATCCGTATACGGGAAAAATACCGCCTCGTCCATCCCGGCGCTTCCAACCATCACGCAGGAGCACAGTTCGTACCCGATCTTTCCGGTCGCAACGACCGTTTCCTGCGTCGTGCTGGTCTGGTCGCTGACCCATTCCGCGTCATCGTACTGCGCTTTTTCAAGGCCCTCCGCCAGATAAAGCGCAAGCTCCGGCGGCTGCGTGAGCATTGGGATGGCCATTTCCATCCATGCGCTCATACGCCGGAAAAAAAGCGCCGAATCCTGCTGAAGATCCTCCGTCATCCGGTCATCCGAGATCAGGACCATTGCGTGCTTCGTAATGATCTCGCTCCAGCTCGTACCCATCAGTCCCAATCCTCCTTTTCATAGGAATCCACGTTCCGGATCTTCTGCATATCCTCCCGGATACAGTCTGCGGCGGTCTCATCCTCGATCAGAGCCAGAAGAGATTCAATGATGCCGCAAAGCGCCTCGATTTTTTCCTGACTGTCCATGAAACCGCCGCCTTTCCTCTATTTAAGCCGTGACCGTAACGGTGCATTCCGCCGTTCCGGCCAGATGATTTTTGTCTTCTTCCTGCTGGATCTCCAAAACGCACTCCCCAGCTGCGATTGCCGTCACTGTGATCTTATTGCTTTCGTCTCCAACCGAAAGTTCTACCACGTCCGGCGTCCGCGCTTCGATGTCGATCTTTCCGTCGGAATTCGTGCTGATCGTGATCGTGTCGCTTCCGCTGACGGACATTTCGATGGCCTCCGGCGATACGCTGAGACCGGCCGCCGCCTTCGCAATGGCCCACGGCGCAATGATCGTCCCCGCATAATTTCCGATTCCGTCGATGCGCAGAGAATAATTTCCCGCGTCTGTTCCCTTGTCACCGCTGACCTTGTAATCCGTGTTTTCCGTCAGTTTGACGCCGCCGAGCGTCACGCTCGTAACGGCCTTTTTCTGCTCGTTTCCGGTGTAGGTCAGCGCCGCGCCCAATACGACCGCCGCGCTTTCGATGCTCGTCCGCACCGTGAGTGCATTTTCAAGGTTATAGAAGAAACCGGTCGTCACGCCGTTTGCCGTCAGAAAATATCCGCCGATGCAAAGCTCATATTTGCCGCCGGCAGCCGCCGGGACCTCAAAGCCACCGCGCGTCAGCTTCGCGCCGGAGACAGATGTGATCTGCGCCACGGCGTGTGTCTTGTTTTGCATCGCCCAGCGAATATGCACGTTCGTCAGCGTCGCCGCCGCGCTGAAAACCACATATTCCACGGGTCCCCGATACCGCACGGCATAGCCGGAGCCGCCATTACTGAGCGTGATATTTCCGCTTCCATCGTCGGTCGCGCTCATACCGGCAGACTTCGCCGTGAGCTGTGTCTCCCGGTTGAGCTTCGCGGTAAATTCCGCCGCCGACTGCATCTCGATCTCCAGAATTTCCGCCTCGGAGCCGCGCCAGTCGAGCGCCGGGAAGGCGTTTTTGACAGCCTCCCGCAGCTCCGGCAGGATGTTGATGTTGGCCGCGTATGCGGACGCAGGCACAAAGGAAAATTCGCTGTATACAGGACTGCTCATATTCAATACCTCATTCCCGCGCCCACATGCGGCGCTTTTCTCAGAGCGCTTCGCGCTCGTTCATTCTCTCGATGATATGGACAAAATCGCCTCTCGGCTTTTCTGCCGTCTTGCTCATTTCGTTGAGCCGCACGACGATCTCCCGCGTCACATGCGTATCACCGTTTTCATACGCTTCCATGTATCCCTGTGCGACCATTTTCTTGTGGCCGTCGCAGAGCTTCGGATAGATCTCCAGCATTTTTTCTCCGAATTCCACGATCCTCGTGAAAACCTGCCGGTCGAGAAGCTCACCCTCCCGATAATTGACGCCCAGCGCCTCGCGCTCGTCCTCACTGAGTCCGGACACCACGATCAGCCAGCGTCTTGCCATGAATACGCGGTTGACCTCCGTCAGCACGCGCGAAAGATCGCGCTTCGGCACATAGAAGCTTCCCGTCTTTCCGACGATCTGCCCGTAAATACCGCCCTCTCCAAAGAAAACGATGTTGTCGTCCGCGACCGGAGCCATCCACAGGAAATGCACCATTTCCGTGTCATTGGAAACCTGGATCACCTGCGGCGTCTGCTGTGCGGGAACGCTTGCCATCGCGCGCGCGACCGCATCCGCGATCATCTTCTGCACATCCGCCTTTGTGAACGTCTCTTCCTTCGGAGCCTCTGTCTTTTTCTCAACGACGGGTTCCACCGGGATTTCCACTTCCTGTCCCTTCAGCTCCGGCTCCAGCTCCGTCAGCGGCGTCTGTTCACCGTCGTAGCCGACGCCCTTGACATCGTCCGCCATCACCGTCAGCACATTTTCTTCCCCGATCTGCGCCTTTTCAGCGGTGTTTTCCGTCGCAATTTCTTCCGGGACGTTGAAGAAAACGTCCTTTTCTTCCGAAGCTTCCGCTTCCGGATTTTTTCTCGGTCTGCCGGGCTTTCTGCCCGCGTTCTTGTTCTCAGCCATTTTCAAAAACTCCTTTCAGATCTATGGCGTTTTCGTGTCGGCTCCCGCCGGAATCGGACCGGCGTCTGTGCGCCAGCGGAGCCATATGGCGCTGGGAGGGAGGAGGTTGACCCTCCCAGCGTTTGACGCACGCGGGCCTGCCCATGACCCGCGCGGCCTTGCTTAGACAGTAACGTGTCCGACCTTGTTCGAGAACACGGCGACCATATCCAGCGCAATGGTCAGATTGATGCCGATCTCGAAATCTGCCGTGCGCGTCGGGTCCATCTCGATGGTGATGGGCGTCTCGGCGTTGTAAGCGATGGTCATGGGCTTTCTGCCGGAGGAAGAGAGCATCCACACATCGTTTGCAGACAGGAGCGTGGTCGGTGCGCTGTTGATGTTGATGGGGCTTACCGCGTCACGTAGCGGCATCAGACGAACGCCAAGGAATTCGCCGAGCATACCGTTGCTGTTGTACTGCTGACCCAGCAGCATCGCCAGCGCGGAATCCATGCTTGCGTTGGTGGAGCCTGTGGCCTGCGTCGGCAGGACCTTTGCCAGCGCAACGGGAGAACCGGCGGCAATGATGTTGCGGATGCCGGTGTTGTTGAGCGTGGCCAGCTTGTTTGCCAGCGAGATCCAGTTCTGGTTGGTGAACGTCTGGTTGAGGTTGCTCGGAATGAGCGTGGTGTCGGCTGCCGCAAGGGTCATCGCCTGATTCCACATGCCCATGGTCTTTGCATACATGCCCGCAACGAGATTCGCAAAGAACTGGCCGAAGTCCTGATTGTTGCCGACCAGCTGATACCACTTGGCCGTGATCATTGCGGTCTTGGGCTGCGGGTTGAGCGTGTAGTCCTTCGTGTAGAAGCGGTTGCGCGGCACGCTTCTGGAGGCGCCCCAGCTGGAATCCTGGAAAATGGGGATGTCATTGGAGCCGACAGAGATCATAGCCGTCTCGCCAAAGCCGACCTCCAGAGTGTCCGCGAAGAAATCCACGGCCTCGGAGTAGACGTTGGCAATGATGGGAATGACGATCTCCTGATAGATGCCCTGAAGCACTCTGTAGAACGCAGCGTTTCCGTAGAAGCGCATACCGTTGCGCTTGAGTTCCTCAAAGCTTGCCGGAGGCGTTTCGCCGGTCTGTGCGCAGGCGACCTTCGCGGCATACATCAGGTGTTCTCTCTGGAACTTTTCGTTCAGCTCCTTGTAGCCCTTGCCGCTCAGCATGTGCTGAATGTTGGCAGTCTGCATACCGTTTGCCGCCAGAATGGCGGATTTGCCGTTTGCGGCGTGCTCATAGAAAAGCACACGGCCCTTGGAAACGATGTCACCGCGTTCTGCTTCATTGCCGGAAGCATTCACGCGGAAAACAGCGGTAGGGATGCTGTTCAGATTGATTTTCGGCATTTTCTCTCACTCCTTCCTTATGCGTAGACGCGGCAAGCCTGCACGTCGATGTAGTCAAAGCTCTCCGTCGTACCCTCGGTGAATTTTCCGGTCTGCGGAAGCACCTTGAAGTACAGTGCGCCGTTCGCGGTCGGAGCGGCAGCGGCGGGCTTGAGCTGACCGGCGTCGATGGTCAGGAACGTGTTGGTTCCAACGGCGGCATTCACATTGCCGATACCGAAGCGGTATGCGTGATCGCCGTCGAAAACGATCTTCGTGAACGTGCCGTCGCGGCCTGCCGGAATTCCGAGGCCGAGCGTCTCCGTGCCGACGGCATAGAGCTGGCCGTTCTTGCCCGGAAGCAGCGGCACTTCGTAGGTATTCGCGGCATAGACGACGTCGCCTGCCTTCGTGGCGGAAGTGGCATCCACCATGATCCATGCGTTTTCGTTCTTGATGTTCGGGAAGCCTGCGCACGGCAGCTGCGTGGTGCGCACGACCAGACGGCCCGCGTCGCAGTCCGCGTCCGCGCTGGACGCCTGATATCTGCCGGTCACATTGATGAGGTCGTCGCGGAAATCGTTCGTCACGCGCGGCTCAAATGCGGTTTTTGCAGTAAACATTCTTTTTTACTCCTCTCTTATTCCTCGGAAGCGGCTTCGACGCCCCACTCGTCCAGCAGGCTGGCAATGGAGCCGTCGTCCTTTTCGCTGTTCTTTCCGAGCTTGTCCCATACATAGGTGGTTTTCTTCTTCGCGGCGGATTCGGCATCCATCTTCTCGACGGCCTCTCCGCATACGGCATAAACGGCCTTTGCGACCTCTGCCTCGCCGGTCCAGTTCTTGTCTTTGTCGCAGCTGTTGGTGTAAAGTCCCGCCTCAATGTCGGTCAGAATGCCGGAAATTTCGCTATCCGCGACCTTCTGCTCCCGGTTGAGGTTAAACCTCCGCAGCGTATCTTCCGCCTTCGCCTTCGCGGCGTTCAGACGGCGCTTGCTTTCAAACTCCTGCATTGCCGCGACCTGCGCGTTCGCGCTGTTCAGCTGCTGAGTCAGAGCTTCCACGTTTTTCTCCGCCGCGTTCAGTTTGGTGTTCGTTTCTCCGCAGATCACATCCACAAAATCCGCCGCGTCCGTTGTCAGCTGCTCTTCGCCAAACTGCGCGACTGCATTGATGGAAAGCGTCTGGAAGCGTTCCGGCACGATGGTCTCGGCGGCGTTTTCCAGAATGTAGGACTTAAACGCGCCGTCCTTCGTCATCAGGCAGACATAGACCTTTCCGTCCTTCTCACCTGCCGCCAGAACCTTATAACCGTCGAAGCGCGCGGAAAGCTCCTTGAGCTGTCTCTTGCTGTAAGGTTTCAATGTTTTCACTCCTTCGTGTTGTAAATTCCCGTTTTCGGGTCCGTTTTCTCCGTCCGGGGCCTTCTGTAAAGATGCCGCCTTGAGCTTCAATGTCTTAAACTCTTCTCCCAGCGCGGCAAGCCGAGCGATGTTGGCCCCCGGAATTGCCGGAGCAACGCCCGCACCCAGAATCGTGACACCAAGTCCCCGCCAGACCTCCTCAATCTCAATGTCTCCGTCCATGCGGTTTTCCTCGATCAGAGTTTCCACGGATACGTCCATGCGCCCTGTTCGCACGATCTCATCCACGGCCTCCTTTGCGTAGAAAGCGAAAAGCTTTCCTCTTGCCACGATCCAGGTCTGACCATCCCTCTTCTTGAGGGAAAAATCACGTTCATCATCCGACAGCGTTCCGACAATGCGTTCCGCCGTCCCATCCATGTAGGAATAGTATTTTTCGCCCGTTCTCGGGTCCGTCCGGAGCTGGCTGTTGTGTCCGTCTCCGACCTTTCCCAGAACGTAGGCGATCAAAATCGGCTGTCCTACAAACGTCTTGTAGAACTTTTCCAGATTCCGATAATCCCATTTGTTCCGATTCACGCCTTCGCGCATCAGCCACAGCTCCACGCCGAATTCGTAAGGATTCAGCCTTTGCAATACGCGAAGCTGTCCCGTCGCAAGCGCGTTGGTGTTTTTTGTCAGCGGCATTTTCACTCACCGTCCTGTCCGTAAAGTCTCTCGATCCATCCCTCGAAGCTGGTCGCGCTCATTTCGTGCTCGGAATACATCTGCCACGCATACAGGAGCTTTTCGTAGCTCTGGCTGTTCTCCATCTGCAAATTTTCAAACCCGCGTCCGAGCGGATACATCCCGTTTCCGTCGCAAACCTCCACGCATTTCCGGAGCGCATCTTCGATTCTCTGCAGCATTTCAATGGCCGCTTCAAAGACCTCGTCGAGGTTTTCCGGCCGGTCCGCGTATTCTGCGGTCGCCGGGTAGATCTGTAAGATGTGCCTCTGGTGGAGGAGGTCTCCGACCACGTCAAATCTCTGCGGCTGCAAATGCGCCAGCCTGTGCAGAACGTCCGCCGTTTTCGGCATCCCCAGCTCGATCAAAACCAGCTCCTTGAGCGTGTCCAGCCCTCTTGCCGCATCCTGATAAGCGCCCGTTACATCCCGCGCTGCATCGCGCACGGCCGCAAGCGCGCCGTTTTCAAAATCAAACCGTTCCTTCAGCCGAGCCATGTTCTTTCTCCCTTCCGCAAAAAACAAAAAGAGCCAACGGCACGTTTCCGTGTCGTTGACTCTATCCAGCCCCTTTGCGGCACTATCCTGCCGCAAGCACTCTATTTCTTATTTTCAGCTCCGCGCGATCTCCTTCTTTTCGATCACCCTCGCGCTGATCTCCACCACGCGGATCAGATCCTTCGTCCGCTGAATCTCAACGTTTTTCCAGTCGTTCAGCGCCTTGTTGATGGCCGGAAGATCCTTTTCCGTCAGAAATTCAATCATTCGTACCTCCGTACTGGTCGATCATCGTCTCGCTTCCGTCCGCCGTCACGCTTCCGTCGCCCTTGGGCCGTCCTGGACTCTTTTCCTCTGTAATGGCTTTGCTTTTGGAATTGCTTCCCATGTTGTAGCTTGTCACAAGCGGAATCCGCTTGTCCAGAATGCCGCTGTTGTATACCGCATCCGACAGGCACAGATCGTCCAGCATTGACCGGTCGAGCAGTGCGTTATAAAGAATGGTGTCCGGCAGGATTCCGTGCTCCATTCCTTTCATGCACCGTTCGAGCGTTTTTTCATCCTCCGCGATATCTCCGAACATGACGAATTTCCAGTCGTACTTGAGATTGAGCTTCTTGAGAATGGCGTTCATCATCCGCTCAAAATCGCGGTAGACCGTCTGCATGAACTTGCTTTCGATCTGAAGCGAGATCTGCGCCGTTCCGGCCTTCGGATCGTCTCCCAGTGGAATGATCGCGCCCATGCCCGCCTGACTCATCGTGTCGCTGTAGCCCTGCTTCACAATGTCCATGGCCGACGGAGCCTCCGAAAGGCTCTCCAGCTTCATATTTACAAACGGGGCCGCATACAGGCCGATTCCGCTTGTGCTGTTCATCTGCAGCATATCATACCAAATCGCTTCAAACAGAAGCCGTCCGGCGTTACTGAGCTTGTATTGATCCTCAGATGATGCTGCTTTGTCGTCCCGATAGGGAATTTCTCCGTGCAGGAGGCTCACAAGCGGATTCTGGATCAATTCCAGCTGGATCTGTTCCATCTGCGCCAGCTGGATCATATTCAGGAAGAGTCCTGCAAACGGCGAGATCGCCGTCCTGCTCACATCGTCCGCTTCAAACGGGAAAACCGAATCGACCGGCAGATAGACCCAGTAATACCAGCGTCCGTTCTGATAATAGACGTCCGGCGTCCCCGGCATATCGCCCATTGCCTGAATCCGCTGGAATTTTTGCATGTCGATGCGCGTTTTCTGCGCGAAAACGACGCTTGTTCCCGTTCCTTCCGGCTTCTGCACCACGCTTCCAAAGTCGTACAGATACGGCAGAAACAGCTCTCCGAACTGCTCCGGCACGCATCCCGGCTGCAGGAAGTACATCATGTTGAAGGCGACCGTGTATTTGGAAACGTTGTTATATCCCGTGATCTTCGTCCAGTCGCTGGGCAGCTGCTGCATAAATGCGTAGTTTATCTTGTTGTGGCTCTTGTCCACGCTGTAGCGCGGGTAATAGAATACCTTGCCCTCTACCCCGACCTGCCCGACGATCTGATGTGCGTTTTCTTTGGGCTTGAATTCTTCCCGGAGTTTTTCCGTCAGTTTCCATTCCCGCAGGAAATCTTCCTTTTTCGTATCCGCTCCGGATACCATTCTCGGCATCACATAGCTGTGATACGTCAGCAGATTCTGGTACGTTTTCCGGATGTGAAACAGCGGATACGCCGTGTATTCCAGAATGTGGGACACCTGCCGAAGCGGCTGCTCATTGTCATACGGAGCCGTTAGCATCTCGCCGACCTTGTCTTTCGTGAAATTGACCGGCAGCGAGGATATCTGCTTGACGCGGCGATTTTGAATGTAGGGATTCGCCATCCCGTAGCGTCCGGCATTGATCCCGGCAAATGCCGTCGAGATCGCGCTCATCGGCATCCCCTGATTTTCTGCCGCCATCGTCCGGAGCTTTTCAAAGATCTGCGGGAACGCGGCGTATTGGAGCTTATTCAGTTCACTTGTCTCTATCGCCATTTTCCGCATCCTCCACCGTTCCGGCCTGCTTTCTGCGTTCTTCTGCCAGCGCGCTTGACAGCTCGTCGATCATCCGGCTCAGATTCTCCATTGTTTTCGGCTTTTCCTTTTCCAGCCGTTCCCGCAGAAGCGCCGTCGCGCAGCTCATGATCCAGTCTTCGTCTGCCTTCGTCAGCCGCTTCACGTTTTCTCCGTCGATCTCCATGCCGCCCTCTGGCCGAGCACCCGCCGTATAGATCAGGATGTATCCCGGCGCGATCCTGCTGAACCGTTCGCGCATCGCCGTTTCCACGGACTCCTGCGTCACGCGCAGCGCGTAGAGCCGGTATACCTTTGCCTGATCTTCTGTCATCTCAAAAAATCCTTCCTCCGCGTCTCTGCGTCACAAGTCGTCCCGCACCCTGCGCAGGGCCTAGGTTCCGGACGCTTTCGCGTCCCTGATACCTCTTGAGCATTTCGTCCCAATCGCTTTTCTTCCGGATCTCACTCAAAGCCAGCTCTTTTTCCAGTTTCTGCGCCAGCCGCAGTCCGTATTTGATGGCCGACCAGCTGTCTCGCTGGATCGCCCGTGAAATACGCTTTTCGCTGAAGCCCGCGCCCGACGGCACGGCTTTCAGGTTCTGGATCTGTCCCGAAAGCTCCCGCGTTTTCTGATATGGCCTCGCGATCTGATAATCCAGATCGTCGTCCTTGATCTTGTGCAGGCGCTTATAGGCTTCCACGCCCTCGCGCGTGTTCATCGTCAGCAGCTGTACATTGTGGTTGTCAAACTGCGTCTGCGCATACCGGATCATTTCCACATCCGGGTCTGTCACGCCGCTTCCGCCCGCCTTGATGGGATAAATAACCGGCAGCGCCCCGTCCAGCTCCAGCGCCGTATATTCCGCGTGGTCGAGGATGCAGAGCGGTGGAAGCCCATCTCCAAGATCCTTCATGAGATCTTCAATGACCGCCTTGCCGTACTGCCATCCGTCTATCGCAATGTAGGTCGTGTTTCCGCAGCCAAAGCAGAACCGATACCACACGTCCTTCAGCTTTCTGGCTTGCTTCATGGCGTTATCCGGAGGCGGCCAATCGTCCAGCCATACCAGCTGCTTCAAAAACCGATCCCGTTTCAGGAAATCCGTCTGCTTCGTGAGCTTCCATACGCCGACCGCGCATTTTGCGTTCTTCTTCGCATCCTCGTAGGAAACGTCGTAGCATACGATGTAGGTCACATCCTGCGGTTCCGTTTTGCACCCCGGATATTTGCAGCAGTGCTGCCGCTCCATGGAAAGCAGACAGCAGCTCTCCGAAAGGCTTTCGTCCGCAATGATCGGATATTCATCCGCGCCGGTGTATCGGCTTTCCATCTCACGCATCCAGCGCTCCGGCGTCAGCTTCGATTTCAGCTTCTGCGCCCACGAATATGGCCGCATCTGCTGCAAAATTACACATTGGTACGGAACGTCCATCTGGAAACTGCTCTCGCCATTCCGCATTCCCTTCCGAACTTCGCAGCGAACCATGTAAGCATGATTTTGCTTTCTTCCGGCGCTTGTGATCGAGTGATTTTTGTACGCGACGAAGTTTTCATCCTTTTCGCCGTTTACGTTGTGAGCCAATCGAACGGCTGGAAGCGCAACTGTCGTATATTCGTTGAAGTCAAACGCAGGTTGTTCTTCCTGCGCAAATTCTTCCGCGATAACAGCGTGAAGGTTGTCACCACGTTTTGCTCCTATGTAGAAAGACGATCCATAATCTGTGGTAATTCTGAAATCGTCCTTGCTTTCTGCCGCAATGCGCCAGTGTTTTGTAATGCACGGATAGCTTTTTGCCAAGTCTGCGTGCGTTTTGCTTCCGATGTCAGATAATTGCTTGAGTGCCGGACCAGTATAGAGGACTCGCGTTCCGGGCCAAACAATACCGTTGATTTCCTCGCCGAGCATTTCCGAGTAGGTCTTGCTCAGTCCACGGGTTCCCGTGATCGCTACATCCTGATATCGAGCATTTGCACGCATCATGACGCGCTGAACAATTTCGAGTGTCTTGTAGTCTGCATCGTCGGCACGAAGCACATCTGCCAGTATGTCTGGGAAAAATCTTCCCACCCAAATCAGCAGACACCAAAAATCATTTTCAAAACTGCTGTAATCGCGTTGTTCAACTTCGCGTTTTGATATCCACCCAACGCCCTATTTCAGCTAACCCGGCGCCCAAGCCTTACCAGCTCTTCTCGCCATAGTTCTGCATCACCCCTCGATGTACTTCCAACCGTGTCCTGCTATTTCTTTTCCAGTTTTACAGGATTTCAAGATACTTGATTTGCAGATGCCTGTAATGTGTTCCGCTTCGCGGGCGCTTCTGAATATTTCTCCTGTTTGGATATTCATGATAGGCTTTACCCGTTTATGAATCGGAAGTGATTTGTCTGAATTATAATTTTCAAGGAAAGCCCATCTGTATCCAGCGGCAGTATAGCAGTTTTTCTTGTGCTGACAAACCTTACGGATTGTCATATCGGAAATCCCATATTTCTTTGCTGCTTCCCTGCAGGATGAATATGTTTCTCCGGTGTCCATATTGATTATCGGTTTATTCTCCGGCGCGGTCTTTCTTGACTCGTCGATAGTGAAAGAATCTCTGTTTTCGAGAAAACACCAGTGTTTTCTCGCGGCCTGCGCGTATTCTCCAGTACATGCGGATTTCAATGCATCTCTCTTTATCCCAGTCTTTCGCGTCGCTTCATGCAAAGATTCGAAAGTTTCTCCGGTTTCAATGCAGCATACTGCCTTGTGCTGCTCCCCACGAAGTATGTTGTATCCCCTGAGTGGATTTGTCGCATCAAACGTGCGAATGTATTCCCGTTCGATTTTGTAAGCTTCCTTCCGCGTCAGGTTTTCCGCAAGGATCTCGTGTTTGATGTTTTCCCAACCATAGTTTGCACATGCCAATGTGAACTCATGGTTCGCTTTATAAAGTTTTCCGTTTCCCCATCTAACTTCCGGCTTCTGCTGTGTCTGGCCTATATAAACCCTTCCATCCGGTGTAGTATGACAGTAAACGCAGTAATTCCTTTTTTCCATAACAAAACTCCCCTACACAGACTTTTGTTAAAGCTGGTAATCTCACTGTGTAGGAGCGAGAAAAGGTAGCTACCCTCTGTCCCAGCCAACAACCATTTTATTTTCCTTTTACAGGCGGCATTTTTACATACCCGAATCCTTCATAGGCTGTTTTTTCCATTTCGTTTGCTTCCTCTGCAAACTCATGGAGATTGTCACTGATCCTTGCGCTGTCCGGAAGCGTGGATATCTCTGGGAGAGAATCGTTTATGCGGGACGTATTGATGATCGCAAGCAGCATCTGTTCTGCTGCATCTTTCGTGTAAGAATATTTTGGCCTCCGATGGAAAAGCAGTTCAAACGCCTTATCCGGATCAACCGGTTTGCCATTTTTCATAAGGCCCGCTTTTTCGAGCCTTTCCGTAATACCGTCAATTCTGATCTCTTCTACCGGTTTTGCGTCACGTTTTCTCAGATTATCGCTGGCCAAATTCTCCTGAATGATCGCAGAAAGCTTTCTGGCCGCGTCAAACTTCCCAGCATCCGAAGCATCATTCATCTGCTTCGTCCACTTTGAAACATTTCGCAGGATCAACTGCTGTTTTGCACTCAGCGCATCTTCTCCGCCCAAATCAGACGCCAGAACGGCGTATATCCTGTCGAACTCCGCATAGTCGTCGTTCGTATACGGATGCTCTTCATTTCCGGTTCCCCAGTCCTTCCGCTGCCTTACCGTTCCGGCCTTTGCTGTCTGGGCGTTTCTCTCTGCGGAAACGGCCTTGGTGAACTCGCCATCCTTCAGACCTTCTCCAAAGATCTTCGTGATGTCCGTCAGCCCGTCCAGAAAGCCATAGGGTTCTCCGGACTTGTTCACATCGAGCTTTTTGATGTGCAGATTGTCGAGGTACGAGAGCCACCTGTCGCGCCCGTCGTCGCGCGGCACGCAGTCGCGCGCGAACGGAACGTCGTATTTGATGCAGCAGTAAAAAATTGCAAGGCTTTCGGAGGTTTTTCTGGCAAGCTGCGTGAAATATTCCTGCTGTTCCAGCTCACTGACCGACTCGCTCATGCTTCCTCCCGTCCAACAAAAAAAGCCGCTTCGTTCGTCTCCAATCATGGAAACAGTCCCGAAGCGGCACGTCATTTCTATATTCTTTTACCTGATTATACCACACTTCTCCGCAAAAAGCAAGAATAAATTGTGCAGTTCCTTTTTTCTTCTGATTTTTTGCCTCTTTTTACTTCTGAATGTCCGCCGTCCAAGTCCAAATCTTGGGGGAATTCACTTGTTATATGTCCCCAGCACGCCGCGTTCCGCGCGGTCGTCAGCCCGTTTCGCCATCCACATCAAGGCTTCCTCAATGTGTGTGATTGCGCAGGCGTTCTCCCGCGTAGCGAACTCTCCCTTGTTGAACGCCGTCAGCCGATCCCGCACGATTTCCAGCAGATCCGCATCCAGAACGCCGGTCTGCGCCTTCGGATCATTCCGTGCACCCTTCTGAAACCGCACCAGTGCGATCACGTTCTTCCCGTCTGCATCCATAACGGTGTAGTCGTGATATCCGCCGCCTGGACCCTGATCGCCGTTCCGGTAGATCGTGTGCGGATTATTGTTCTTTTGAATCACGGACAGCTTTTTCATATATTTCCTCCCAATTTTCCAGCGGCTCCGGCAGCAGCTCCGCCGCAACCACCGCTCCATCCTTCAGCTCGAATCCGATGTAGTTCTTGAACGTCACGATCTCCGCGTTATCAAAATACATGCTCTTGAGCATCCCAATGACGCGCCCACGGAACGTCACCGGTGGCGCATTTTCCGGCCGGAATTCTGCCGCGGGAAAGCTTGGAGCTGTATCGAGCACGTTCCGGAAGCGGAGCAATTCATCGACCCTTTCCGTCTCCGGCAGACTTCCATCTTCCTTCCGAAAGAGATCAAGTTCTCCGTCGATTTTCTCAATGAGTTTCGTCGCATTCACATATTTGTCCATACTTTCACTCCAATTCAAAAATCTCGTTCACACCAACGATCTTTGCCCCGCAATTGCAGAAGGGATATTCCTGCATGAGCCACGCGCTGTCTACATAGTCGAAGAGCGCCCGTTTCCTTCCGCACTCTGAGCACGTCACCCAATAGATCTGCATTCCGGGTTTGATCTCTTCTGTTACGTCCCATTTTGCCGTACCCATGGGATAGTCGCTCCAGCCATCGTCCGGCGAATGCGCATCGCGGTTTTCCTCCCGGATTGATTTCATAAGCCGCTCCAGCTCTTCATCAGGCATTTCCGTCATCTCTTCGAGAACCTTTTCAAGGTCAATCCCCGCCATCTTCCGTCCCTCCATCGTTCAAAAATCCATCCGGTATCCGCAGTGCGGACATTTCTTCTTCAAAAGCGCCCACCTCAAAATGTCCGTATCCTCTTCATGTCCGCGCACCGTAGGCGCATCGTGGTAGCAGTTCGAGCAGACAATATCAACGATGGGATTCCCATGCGCAGCCCAGAGATACTCGTCTCCGCCGTATACGTCATACGCGCGATGTATTTTCCAGAAAGCATGACGGCGTGCCTTCTTTTTCTTACGCCTCGTCAGTCTTGACATCTTCCACTGCCTCCTTCGGGCAAAAATCCCGGCATTTCTGATACGCAAGCACCTTGTAAAACCACTCCATTTCGGAATAGGTCTTGCCCTTTTCTCTCAGGCATCTGTACGGGTATAAATATCCGTCTCGATATTCCCGATGCTTGCACAGCTCACAGGTCGCTTGTAGTTTGTTCTCCATTTTGCCCTCCCTAGACTAAGCGCAGCATCAGCGCCAGCGGCAGGAAGATCACCAGAAACAGCGTCGCCGCCGCGACGGCCTTCTGCGTTTTCTTATTCATCGTCGCTTCCTCCGTACTTCTCGTCGTATTCCTCCTGCGAAATGACCTGAATGTCCTCCGCCGTGTAACCGGCCTTCTCAAGGCAGAGAGGCCGCAAGACCTCGTGCGATTCAATCTCCGCTTCGATGCTGAAAACATCACTGTACGGGTCTGCCTCTTCATCCTCGCAGATCAAAAGCGTCTGCGCTGCCGTCCCGACGTTCTCTCTTTCGATATACCATACGCCGAGATTTTCCTTTCCGTATCCGATGCGAATGACCGTCCCATCCGTAAACCGGAAGCGCACCTCTTTGTCATAGCAGTCGATCTCATAATCCCCGTGTTCGCTGTGTTCTACCACGACCAGATCATCGCTGTATCCGTATATTGTCACCATTTACCGTTTCTCCCTCACATAAAGATTCGGCTCCTGCAATTTCATTTCTACCGTTTTTCCGCACCGCTCACAGACGACCTCGATCTCTGCATAGCCGGAGCGGAACGTCACCAGTCGGCCCTTGTGTTTGATTCGAAGCGTTTCGCCTGACTCGAACGCGCCGAGGATATGCCCGTTCGGACAGCAGATGGTGCAGCTCACGTTCAGCACATCCGCCGGCGCTTTCACATAGTTCGTCATTTCAGCTCCTCCACATACTGCCAGCTTTGCGGCGCACGCTTCAAGGGTCGCTTCCACTCGCAGTCATAACTGTATTCTCCGTTCACGTCTGCCACCTGATCGCATGGGCAGTCCCCACATCGTTCCCTTTCACAGTACAACTCGGGTGGAAACCAAAATTCATACAATTTCCTTGGATGGTCGTAAATCTCCAGTTTGGAAATATGCCAACCGTAGCCGTTTGCCTCCCCCAGATACGCTTTCATATCATCGAATGAAAGGCAGGAATTCCGTGCTATCTCGTTTGTCGTGCCTTTATTTTCTCCCAGAACGATGTATTCTTTCCAGCGCGGAGCAACCTCATAAATCTTGTCGCAGATAAACTCTCCAATGACTTCCCTGCCGCCGCTCATACGGCAGAACATTCCGTTTTGTGTTTCATACTGCAAATTCCCCGCCGTGCAGTAAATATAGACCTTGAACGGCGTTTCCAGCTTTGGCCGTGTCTTGCGCACCTCGATGGTCTTTTCGCCGTCAGCAATTTTCTCGCACCATTCCGGCCGGATGCTGATAAGGACCGCCCTGCTCATACCGCCGCCCCCTTCTGCGCGGCCTCCACCTGCATTTTCAGCCGGTCTGCCTTTTGCAGATGCTTTTCCGCCCGTGCAATGATCCGCGAGACCGTAGACCGATTCACGTTGTATTGCAGCGCGATCTGTCCCATCGTTTTTCCGGACATATAAAGCGTGTAATACAGCTCCTGTTTCTCCGTCATGCTATACCTCCATGCATTCGTTCCATCGGACGTTCACCCTGTGTCCGTTCACCGTCACCACATATCCCGGCCGTTCGCTGCGGTACTGATACTTTTCCGACGAATAGACCGCGCCGACCGCCGGCTGAAACTCGGCAAATACCGGCAGCAGCTCCGTGATCCGGATCATGATCCCGTCCCATCTTCTCGCTTTCAGACGTTCCGGCTTTTTCGCGTCGCGTTCCTGCTCCTGCTTTTTCATGTAAGCGTGGTAGCACTCCGGCCCGCAGAAAATATGCCGGTATCCGTTCTTGAGCCGCCGCGTAATGCTTTCTCCGCAGTTCGGGCAGTTCTGCGTCACATTAGGCATTTTCACGTCCCCTTTGCCTGTAAAAGAGTTTGTTGTACGCCTCATAGCGTTCGTCGATATGCGTCGAGCTGACGATCCCGCCGGTTTTCTCCATCAGCACATCAAAATAGCTCTTGTCCTTTCCGCACGGATGCATTTCCGGACATCCCCCGCGATATACGCAGCTCGGGCAAAGCACATCCGCAATTTCCGGCTCGATCTCATGCAGCGCCGCCTTGAAATCCTCGGCATACTGCCGCGTCTCCGGCGAGGACTGGCGGCACAAACGCTTGCGCATGGTGTCGATTAAGGCTTGCACGTTTGCCTCGCCTGTGAAGTCAACAGGCGCGTCCTGCGGCAGCTTGTCGCGCGGTATCCCCGTCCGGTCTGAGCGCTGGCTTTTGATGTACTTCTCGAATTTGTGGCGGCTCCAATGCGTAGCTACCCAGCTTTTGATGCCGTGCCATGTCCATTTTACGGAGATATCCCGGATCGGGCTGTGCTCCGCAATGAGAATTTTCCTTTTGAAATCCACGCTCGGCTCATGGTCGAGCGGTGGCTTTCCGACCGTTGACCGGCAGTCGGAAGCGACCTCCATCCAATCTCCCTTGATTTTCAAAATTTCCGTTTTCATGCATTCTCCCGTTCTTTCAGAAAATCCTTCAGCCGTTCGCATTCATCCGCGCAGCTTTCTGTAAACGGATTTCCCCAACCCGTCACGTAATCGTCGCACGGCGTCGGCGAACCCATCAGTGCCTCTTTCATCCGTGCATTCTCGCTCGAAAGCTTTTCAATCAGCGCAGCCGCCTCTTTCATGGTCTCCACAAGACAATTCTGGCGTCCGCCCGCAGGGCAGCCTTTGCATACCGTACCGTCATCCGATTCCGTAAAGCATATCCGCATCGCGGACACAATCTCTTTTTCCGTCATTTCAGCCTCCCGTCAGATGCCTCCACGCATCCCCATCCCCGTTTTCATCGCCGAAATGCCGTTTCGTGACCGCAATGCAGAACGGTTCAATTTCGCTTGCCCATTTTACGCTGCTCCATCCGTTGAGCTGCATCCAGATCAGCGGAAATCCGCCGATTCCGTCAAAGAGGCTTCCCATCGTCGCGTCGCGCTCATACTGCGCACAAAGCCGTTTCAGCACCCATTTCCACGGCGGCAGCGCAATGGAGTTACCAAGCGCTCGATACCGAGCGCTGTCTGAGGATTCCTTGTGGAGTTTCCCCTTTTCGTCTGTCCACGCGCCAATATCCGTCCAGCCATCTGGGAAATTTTGAAGCCTTTCGCACTCCAGCGGCGTAAGCCGGCGCACAGTTCCGTATTGATTGCACAAATCCGTGCTGTCCTTATAATCGCGCTGTTTGCAGGAGCTGGCGACATCCGCTTGCTTGTAGTCTCCAAATCCATTTTGTTGGAATGTCAGCGGCACTTGATTCCCGCCGGTTCCCATCCGGCTTTGAAGCGTCGGAACAACACTTCCACACTCCCGAATCACGTCGTTTGCGTGACTCATATCCAGAACCGCTGGTTTATTCCCTCCGCACTCTGCGTTGAGCGTGGGAGCTAACTCCTCCGAGTATCCGATGCTTCGAGCCTGTTCGCTATTTCCGAGCTTAAATCCTGCGCAGTATACGCCATGCCTGTCCGCCGCCGTGATCGTCGGTGAAGGGTCTCCGTCGTGGCCCACTCCAAGTCCGTTTCCCGCACCATCGTCTTTTCGCGTATCTCCGCCTCCGGAAAAACGTGTCGCCTTGTCATTGATGGGAACGCAGAGAATGCTTTGTCTGTCCATCCCGGCCGTTTCTCTTGCAGAAATCGCGGGAAAAACGCCATCCTGCCCGTATATGCGGTTCGTCTGTGTATCCCATGGCGTGATTACTCCTTGGAAAAGCGTCTGGTCATTTCCAGTTCCAAGCGTGCCACTCTTTT
>ERZ1034691.64-NODE-64-length-82199-cov-10.151332_pt1 | contig 82199 bp, 74 predicted proteins | sample MGYA00520638_ERZ1034691 | MGnify/ENA primary metagenome ERZ1034691 (study PRJEB33766, sample SAMN09781763) | gut metagenome | biome: gut microbiome | host: Homo sapiens | place: Madagascar | study: EMG produced TPA metagenomics assembly of the PRJNA485056 data set... | reverse complement strand
TTAACTTTCCACTAAGTTTTCATCAATAAACTCAAAATATGGTTTCTTATTAACTTCAGTGTTATGTTCAAGATACCATTCAGCTGCATCCTTCAATCCATCTTCTAAAGTTGTAGTTTCCGAGAATATCTCGCCTTGACGAGACACATCCAAATAGTACTCATAGTTGTAAAAACTAAAATAATTTCTCTGTTCAATTTCCTCATAGACATTTACAAAAGTCGGCTTTTTTCCTAAACTCTCGTAACATTTTGTAACCCACTCTTTTATAGATACTGCTTCAGCATTACCAACATTTAAAATATGCTCCTCTGGTTTTTCCTTTATAATCACTTCCATCAACCTGCACAAATCTTTCACATGGAAAAATTGTAATTTCATATCTCCATCCTTTGGTAAATAGAATTTTCTATCTGCTAAGGCACAATCAAATACAAACGCCTCTCTATAAACGTTATTCATAGGCCCATATAGGTATGGCGGTCTTAATATATACGCATCTTTCACTCTTTCAAGTAATGCCTTTTCAGCTGCTATTTTATCAGTTCCATATGTACCCCAAAAGATATTTGCGGCTTTTTCTGATTCTTCAAGAAATGGTTGAACTCCATACTCTGGATACACAGCACTTGAACTAATCATAATGTACTGTCCATAAGAACCTAATTCCTTAACAAAATCAATAATGTCTTTTTCGTTATAAGCTGTTATATCAGCCACAACATCAAAAGAGAGGTTTTTCAATATACCATTCAAATTATGTCTATCGCCTTCAATGAGTTTTACTCCCCGAACTTGTGACTTGGTATTTCTGTTAAGTACATATACTTCATAGCCCATATTCACAAAATATTCAGCTGCATACTTACTTACAAAAGTTGTTCCCCCTGTTACTAGTATCTTTTTCATAAATTCCTCCTTAGTTCTAAAAATCCCGATTTATCTGTATTCAATGATATCTTTAAATGGCTTCCGTGGTCTTTTAGCTGGAGCTTCATTCGCAAATCCAACTGCAACAATTCCGGTCAGTTGGTGTTCAGTTCCAATAAAATCGATTAGATCATTATAGGCAAAACAAGTATTTGCGATCCATAAGGTACCTAATCCATATGATGTGGCGGTCAGTATCATATTTTCGACAGAAGCGCCTATCGACAACGAATCACAAATCTCTTCGATTCGCTGCTCTCTTTCAATGCTTGCGAATGGCGTTTGCTGATTTGTGTTAAGTACTACAATCAGACACGGGGCTTCCTGCATAATCCGGACCGTATTTTTGGCATCCGGAATGGCAAAAGCCCATTCCGGCATAAGTTTGTGGGTGCTTTTTTCGGAGTTAATCCCATTGCGCATCACATCGACTAAACGGTCTTTTTCTTTTCCCTGATATACAATAAATTTCCATGGCTGTCTGTTTTTAGCGGAAGGTGCCAGGGTTGCGCTGTATATTATATGTTCAAGTATTTCTTTACTGACTGCATCAGATTTATATTTTCGTATGCTTCTTCTGTTTTCTATTTCTTGAATCATGATTTTCTCCATAAAATACCGATTTTTCAGTTTCAAAAACTGGAATTGTATATTAATTTTTCTTATTTAGTCTAATATGGAAATCGTTGGCTTTAGAACATTCTTCATATGTAAAATTTGTTTCATTCCCTAAAAACTCAACGGCTTCCTCCTTTGTATTGTAATTAGATTTTTCTTTCATATATCTTAACAAATTGGTCATATATATTCTTCCGTACTTCTTCTGACAAACCGGCGTATTTTGTATCCAACACCTTTTTTACGGCTTCGTACTTCCTATTTTTATCTTCTATATCCGGACCACGGTCATAATTAAACCTCACATCATAAAAAATGTGTTTCATATCGTTACTTAAAGCTTGTAACACTCGAAACCCTTTCATAGAAAACTTTCCTTCTTTTATACCATTCTCCACACAGGGCTGTCTCGCCCAATCCATCATAAACCAATTCTCCATTGGCATATTTACACCATATCCGGAATCTGACAAAAAATCATTTATCTCATTCCAATTTATCTGTAACGGCAAATCGTTTTCTTTCGCAAATAAATAGTCATCACGCTGTAATTCCTGTTTTTTTCGCTTTCTTGTATTTCTTTCATAAACAATCCAGTATATTACCATTGCTGCTATAATACACACGCTAAATATCTTTGTAATCATGGTATTTCCTTTATAAATAATTAAGTATACTACGGTTACTACCGCAATACTTATGCTGAGTACCTTTATAATCAAACCATTCATTGTGTATCTCCCTATCACTAAAAATTAGAAATTAACAAGTCGACAAATACCGATTTGTAAACCATAAACCCAAATTACAGATTTCTACAATTTGCAAATCATTATATACTCTTCGTCATTCTCATCAACAATTTCAAATCCTACTTTTAGATACATATGAACTGCATAATTCATCTTCTGAACAGATAATGACGCTTGCTTATATCCTTGCATTTTCAGTTTTTTTAATATCTGCTCCATTAGATTAGTTCCAATACCATAGTTTCTATACTGTTTTAAAAGTGAAATTGCAAATGATGGTGTTTCAGCATCAATATGTCCATAATCATTCATAATACGACACCATACTGCACCAACAATTTCATTATTGGCTTCAGCAACCAAACACAAGTCTCCTTTATTCTTACCAAAATCTTTAACATACACCTGTAATTCTGGTTGATTTATAATCTCTTTTGGTGGTACAGTAACCCCTTCTGGAATAAAAATTGCTTCATATAAAAAAGTATTTAGCACCTTAGACTCGTTTTGTCTTAGTTCTCTTATTGAATAATCCATATAAACCTCCGATTTAATTTTTATAAATCAGTTGCTATTCCACACATCCAAGCACCTCCACAAACACCGATTTGTCAATTTCATTAAATAAGAATTTCTTTCTTCAAAAAATATCGCCATCTATTGCATCAAATAATTAATCTGCTGACACGGATGACTTCTTCCATCTCGGTGAGCAGTTTTTCGGTATCGCCGAGCAAAAGCTCCGCATCCTTTTCCACCAGTCCCGTCTTTTCGTACTTCCAGGTGAAGAACGGACTTCCGTAGGAAGTAAAGAACAGACGGTCCTTGTGGCTCTTTAAGAATGCCGGGATGCCGGTAGGGTCTATGGGCGCATCCGGGCGGAACGTAAACAGTATCCTCTCGTTTTTGCCCTTGATTTCCGTGATATACATAGCGTGTGCCCTTACCCGGATTAGCGCGATGCGCAGCAGATTGTCCACGGATTTCGGAATGTTGCCGAAGCGGTCCAACAGTTCATCCTTCATGTCATCCCGTTCTTTTTCATTCTCAATGCTTGCAATCCGCTTGTAAATATCTAATTTCTGGGTTTCGTTTACGATATACTCCGGTGAAATAAAGGCGTCCACATCCAGATCCACGGTGGTGGCAAAATCCTCGATGGTGGGAATACCCTTTAAGTTCTTCACTGCTTCATTTAACATCTTGCAGTACAGATCGTAGCCAACGGCTTCCATGTGGCCGTGCTGCACCTTGCCAAGTAAGTTGCCGGCGCCCCGGATTTCCAAATCCCGCATGGCAATCTTAAAGCCGCTGCCCAGCTCCGTGAATTCCTTGATGGCTGCCAGTCTTTTTTCCGCCTCTTCCTTTAACATTTTGTCTCTCTTGTACATAAGGAAGGCATACGCCGTCCGGTTGGAGCGTCCCACACGGCCGCGGAGCTGGTAAAGCTGGGAAAGTCCCATATTGTCGGAGTCATGAATGATAATCGTGTTGACATTGGAAATGTCCAGACCTGTTTCAATAATCGTTGTGGAAACCAGCACGTCAATTTCCCCGTTGATGAAATCGTACATGATTTTTTCCAGCTCATGCTCCTTCATCTGTCCATGGGCAAAGGAAACATTCGCCTCCGGCACAAGCTGCTGGATAGCGGCGGCAATGTCCGCAATGTTGTTGACGCGGTTATACACATAATAAACCTGGCCGCCTCTTGCCATTTCCCGTACAATGGCTTCCCGCACCATTTCTTCGTTGTATTCGCAGACATAGGTCTGGATGGGCAGACGCTCGTTGGGCGCCTCCTCCAAGACACTCATGTCGCGTATGCCGATTAAACTCATGTGAAGGGTACGGGGAATGGGCGTTGCCGTCAGCGTCAGTACGTCCACATTTTCCTTCATCTGCTTGATTTTCTCTTTGTGCGCCACGCCAAAACGCTGTTCCTCGTCGATGATGAGCAGTCCTAAATCCTTAAACTGCACATCCGCCGACAAAATCCGGTGGGTGCCGATGACAATGTCCACCATGCCTTTTTTCAAGTCGGTAATGGTCTTTTTCTGCTCGGCAGCCGTTCGGAAACGGGACATCATATCCACGCGCACCGGGAAATCCTTCATTCTCTGGGCGAAGGTGTTGTAATGCTGCTGGGCTAAAATGGTGGTGGGCACCAGATATGCCACCTGTTTGCCCTCCTGCACCGCCTTGAACGCCGCGCGGATGGCGATTTCCGTTTTGCCGTAGCCCACGTCCCCGCAGATTAAGCGGTCCATAATTTTTCTGCTTTCCATGTCCGCCTTGGTGTCCGCAATGGCGGCAAGCTGGTCGTCCGTTTCCTCATAGGGGAACATTTCTTCAAATTCCCGCTGCCAGACGGTATCTTTCCCGTACTGATAGCCTTCGGACTGCTGCCTTTTGGCGTAAAGCTCCACCAGATCCTTTGCCACCGTTTCCACAGCGGTACGCACCCTCGTTTTGGTTTTCGTCCATTCCTGAGTGCCTAATTTGTTGAGCTTCGGCGTCTTGGCATCGGCGGAAGCATATTTCTGGATCACATCCAGACCCGTTGCCAGAATGTAAAGATTGCCGCCGTCGCGGTATTCTATCTTTAAGTAGTCTTTAACGACTTTGTCCACTTCTACCTTTTCAATGCCCCGGTAAATGCCCAGTCCGTGGCTCTCATGCACCACGTAGTCACCCACCTTAAGCTCGGAAAAGTCCTTGATTTTCTGCCCCTCGTACTTAGGTTTCCGTTTCTTTTTCTTCTGTCCGTTTCCGAAAATATCGCTTTCGGAAATCACCACAAACTTAAGCAGCGGATAGGCAAAGCCTTTTCCGGCATGTCCGTAGCAGGTTAAAATCTCGCCCTCCTGCACTTCCCGTTCGGGGTTGCCGGTAAATACAGCGGAAAGTCCTTCTTCCCGTAAATCCGCCGCCAACCGCTCCGCACGGGTACGGGAGCTTGACAGAAGCAATACCCGGTACTTTTCTTTTTTGTACTGCTTTAAGTCCTTCACCAGCATTTCAAAGCTGTTATTATAAGAAGTGACACTCTGGGCGGAAATACTGAACGTTTTTTCCGGCTTTACCAGAGTCTTTTTCATTTCTATTGACGCAAGTGTCATAAACGGAGCCTTCCGGATACCGGCTGCCACCTTTTCCCAGCCGGAAAGCACGTCCATCTGCCCCGGCAGGATATAGCCCTTTTCCGCACGGTGGCTCATGCTTTCCCGAAATTCCAGCTCCACCGCTTCCGCCTGCTCCCGGATACGCGCCGGTTCGTCCAGGAAAAGACAGTGCTTTTCCGGCAGAAGTCCCAGCAGATTGGAAAGCTCCTCTTCCCCGTAAAAATAGCGGATATAGCCCTCGAGTACGGAAAGGTTCTTAAATTCCAGTACCTGCTCTCGAAGCTCCTTCACCTGTACTTCAATGCGGTGCGCCTCCTCCGACTGCATGTGGTCGCGGAAGATTTTGACCTGTTTTTTTGCTTCTTTTTCGATTTTGGCAATGCCGTCCCGCTGCATTTCTTCCGTCAGGACAAACTCCGCCGCGGGGAAAATGCGGATGCTGGACAGCTGCTCCACGGAACGCTGGCTTAAAATGTCAAAACTGCGAACGGAGTCCACCTCATCCCCCCAGAGTTCAATACGGTACGGGTTCTCCTCCGTTAAATCGAAAACGTCTAAGATGCCGCCTCTTACGGCAAACTGTCCCGGTGCTTCTACCTGGTAAGTCTTTTCATAGCCCATGTTTACCAGTCTTTTTGACACTTCTGTCATATCTAGGGTGCCGTGCTTGCTGATAGAAACAGTATCCCTGTCAATTTCCCACCTTACCTGAGGTGTCATGAGTGCCGAAAAGGTTGTCACAATCGTAATGGGCTTTTTTTCCGCCAGTCTCCTAAGTACCTTGACACGCTCTGCGGTCAGCTTATTGCCGTGAATATCTGCCTGAAAGAAAATCAGATCCTTGGCAGGATACAGATATACATTGCGGTCGTAAAACTTATAGTCCTCATAAATTTCCCGGACTTTTAAGTCACTGTAAGTAACGATGACTTTACAGGGAAAGCCATCGCCCAGACCGTATATCATATGCAGTTTCTGTGACTCCACGCAGCCTGTCAGCGCAATGGATTTTTTATCCTTGTAAAGGATATTCCTGATTTCCTCGTATTCCGCTAATTCCCGCAGCGGTGCCAATAATGCCTGCATTTTACTTCTCCATACCCTTTATTTCTTTCCATTGAAGCGGTTCATGGCGCTTTCTGCGCCTTCTTTCATGATGACACGGATGGCGTCCGCCGCCTCTGCTGCCGCCTCGTCCATCACCTTCCGCTCCATACCGGTAAAATGTCCCAGTACATAGTCTGCCAGGTCGTAACCGGCGGGCTTTTCGCCAACGCCCATTTTAATGCGCATAAACTCATCATGTCCCAAATGGGCAATGATATTCTTTAAGCCGTTGTGCCCGCCCGCACTACCTTTTTTGCGGATGCGGATGTGGCCGGGCGCCAGACTGATATCATCGGAAATGACAATGAGATTCGTTTTCGCATCTATTTTGTAATAGTCCAGAATTTCTTTCACACACTCGCCGCTTAAGTTCATGTAGGTAAGGGGCTTTGCCAGAATCACCTTTTCGCCGTCAATGTAGCCCTTTCCCACAAGACCCTTGTGCCTTTTTTCCAGAATATCTATTTTTTCCTGTGCTGCTAATGTTTCTATGACATCAAACCCAATATTATGACGGGTATTCTCATATTCTTTTCCGGGATTTCCCAGCCCTACGATTAAATACATGGGACGCCTCCTTTTTTACTCATAAGTATTTTTAGTATAGCACCGCAGTGAAAAAAGTTGCAAGAAAAAAGACCGTATTCTTTGGAAAAACGGTCTTTTCTGCCTTGTTTTACAGTTGTTCCACGCATTATGACGGAAACGGGTCATCCGGGAAGCGGCTCCAGTGAAAGGCACCCTGTTCCGACTCATACATCTGCAGCAATGCTCCGGCAATACCTGCCACGCCCATATAATAGCCCAGCGGGCGGGAGGTGTTTTCCGGATGGCTGCGTTCCGTGGCAACAAGCCAGCTTGCGCTATCCTTATCCACGTCTTTTTCGCCCAAAAGTACGGCTGCCGTGCGGTGTGCCAGCTCCCGGTAGCGCTCCTCCTTCGTTGCCTGATACATGGCTATGAAAAACTGCAGCAGCCCCGCATGGCCGCAGCAGAGATTGGTGTTGTTCCAGAAGCCTGTGGAAGGCCATTCTGGTGCATGCACGGACTCTATGCCGTCCACCTGTTTTTCAATTTCTTCCAAATATTTTTTCTCCCCTGTCAGCCGGTATAAAAGATAAAACAGCCGGGCTGTGCCCGCTATGCCGCTGCAGGTGCCGAGATACAAAGGAGAATCCTTCCCCAAATCCTGCCGGAAGGGTACAAGATAGCCCTTTTCCTGCGCAATGCCCTGTTTTACCACATAGGCTGCGCATGCTTCTGCCGCCTTTAGGTATCTTTCGTCCTGCGTAAATTCGTACAGTCTTGCCAGCATGTAGCCGGAACCGGAAACGCCCACTTCAAAGTTTAGCTTGATGCCTTCCCAGACACATTCCAGCCCATGATAAAATAAGGTACCGTCCTCCTGCCATTCGCCCTGCTTAAGGTACCATTCGCCTTCGGCTAAAATAAGCTCCCTGATTTCCGGTTCGCCGGACAGTTCATAGTGACGGATAAGGTACAGAAGAATGGCGGTATCGGTAATCATGGTGCTGCTGCCGGTAAAATAGGCGGTATCCCCTTCCCGGTTTGCATGGAAAAGATAATAGCTGCCTATGGTGTGCAGGGCTTCTTTTACCTCTTCCTGCCGGTAGGTTTCATAAATATCTTCCAGTACAAAGCCGATACCCGCAAGACCCAGGACGCCCAGATCCAGACTTACGCCCGCGCCGTATTCCTGCAGGGTATACACTTTTTCCGGCAAAAAATCAGGCAGACGGAAAAGCAGATAATGAAGCGCTTCTTCCATGGTCTTACGGTAGGCTTCCTCTTTGGTTGCCCGGTACAGCTTGTGATAAAAATACAGGATACCCGCAGAGCCGCCGTAGAGGTTGACCACGGACAGCTTTGCAAAGGCATTGTCATTTTTTCCGGATTCCCCGGAAGCCCAGTAAATGCCCTCCGGGGTTCTTTTTACATGTGCGGAAAGGTAGTGCTCTGCCTGCCGTACCGCCTGCAGGTATTCTTCCGCAGATGCCGGTACGTGCACGCGGTATGGCTTGACGCTTTCCTTTTTATAAACCATCTTCTGTTCCATGCTTCCACCTCTCCGTTCTGTCTTGTGTGCTGTCTGTTACGTTTTGTTTGTTACCGGACTTTTCCTGTTCTGCGCCTGCCGGACACATTATTTTCTTGTGGTATACTGGTTCTGGATAAGTCCGCCGCTTAACAGCCTGAAGTTATAATCGGTGTTTAAGAGATATACGCTGGCGGGCTGGTAGAGCGGGCATACTGCCGCATCTTCTAAAAGGACCTTTTCCATATCAATCATGGCCTGGGTACGGGCTTCCTGGTCCATGGCATTGGCACCGACGGTCTTTGTATACAAATCATCGTATTCCGCATTTTCCCACTTGCCGTAGTTGATGGTGCTGGTGGACGTCCACAGATTTAAGAAGGTGGAAGCATCCTTGTAATCCGCAAACCATCTGTCAAGGGCAATGTCAAAGTTGCCTGCGCCCATTTCCGTGGTTCTCTGGGCGGAAGTGGTTGCCTGCAGATTTACGGTCAGTCCGGGCAGGTTGGTCTGCAGCTCGTACTGAATGTCCGCTGCCACGGTAGCATTGCTGCCTTCTTCGGAATACAGTAAGGTCAGTTCAATATTGTCCTTTCCCAGTTCCTGTTTTGCCTGTTCAAAATACTCGGCTGCCTTTGTCAAATCATAGCTGTTGTAGGCAGCATCCCCTGCCTTTTCCCTGAAGGTAACGCCCTGTGCATCCGGTGCAAAATCCTTGGGAATGATATAATCGGCTGCGGTGGAGCCGTCTGCTAAAATGCTCTGTGCAATCGCACTCTTGTTGATGGCCGTGGAAATAGCCAGACGTAAATTTTTGTTCTGTAAATCCTGGTTGGTAAAGTTGAAGGTGATATAGTACATGCCGGCATAGCCAAGGCTTGTCAGCGCCGGGTCATCCGCATATTTGGCAATGAAGTCACCGGATAACTGGATGGTGTCGTACTCACCCTTTTCCCATGCAAGCACCTGCTGCTGGCTGTCAGCGATGAAGGTGTAGGTAACGCTGTCGCAGGTCACATGCTCCGCATCATAATAGGTGCTGCTCTTTGTGAGCGTTGCATTGGCGCCGCCTGCTTCCCATTCGGTTACGTTGAAAGGTCCGTTAAAAATGGAATGCTCCACATCCATGCCAAACAGTTCGCCGCTTGCTTCCGCAAATGCCTGATTGACGGGCATCAGGAAGGAGCCTGTGGTCATGGAGAGGAAATAAGGAACCGGTGCATCTAATTCTACCACAAAGGTATTTTCGTCCGGTGCGCTTACGCCCAGGTCGTCCACCGTATAGGAAGGGTCTCCGGAATACAGTACGTTATAAGCATTCTTTACGCCTGCTGACATCAGCACGTACGCATAAGCGCATCCGTTTGCGGGATTTGCCAGTCTCTGCCAACTGTAAAGGAAGTCGTAAGCGGTTACTTTTTCGCCGTTTGACCAGTATGCATTGTCGCGGATATGGAAGGTATAAACGGTGCCATCGTCGCTCACGTCATAGCTTTCCGCCATGCCGCCCTGCAGGCTGCCGTCCTCGCCGTATTTCATCAGACCTTCGTAGGTGTTTAGGATGACAACGGTGGAGTTGCCGGTGTAGGCATAGTTCGGGTCCACGGAAGTCAGTTCGCTGACAGCAATGTTGCGGATGTTGATGCCGTTATCCGCGGTATCCTGTGCGGTCTGTGACTCTCCGGCGTTCTGTGACTCCCCTGCCGCCGCAGTGTTTCCCGCAGTTTGTCCGTCCGCTGCGCCGTTACCGCCGCAGGCTGTCATGGAGAATGCCAGTGCAAGGCTTAAAACTCCGGTTAAAAGCTTCTTTCGTAAATTGTTCTTCATAATGTTCCTCCTCTTTTCCTGTATAACAGGTATTTATCTTAAAAAATTTATACCAGCACCATGTGCGTGTCCGACACATATTTCTTTGTGCCTTTTTCGTAATCAATTCCCAGCGCGTCCTTATCGTAGGTTTCCACCACTTTGTTCTTGCTGCGGGGATTGGGCTCCGGCACGGCTGCCAGAAGCGATTTTGTGTAAGGGTGCATGGGATGTTCAAAAATATCTTCCTTGGTACCCATTTCCACGAAATGTCCTAAATGGATGACCCCCACATAATCGGCAATGTATTTTGCCATGGCTAAGTCATGGGCAATGAACAGGTACGCCAGACCTCTTTCTTCCTGTATTTCCCGCATCAGGTTCACTACCTGCGCCTGTGTGGAAACATCCAGGGCACTGATGCATTCGTCCGCAATAATCAGTTCCGGCTCCATAATCATGGCTCTGGCAATACCTATCCTCTGCCGCTGTCCGCCGGAAAACATATGCGGATAACGCTCCGCCTGTTCTTTTGACAGTCCCACCTTTTCTAAGATGTCATACACTTTTTCCCGGCGTTCCGCCGCGGAGTGGTACAAATGGGCGGCATCCAGACCCTCCGCCACGATATCCAGCACCTTTCTCCTGGGATTTAAGCTGGACATGGGGTCCTGGAAAATCATCTGCATCCTGCCGGTTAAAAAGCGCTTTTTCTCTTTCGTCATGGGACCCGCAATTTCCGTGCCGTCCAGAAGGATGCTTCCTTCCGTGGGGTCATACAGGCGTATCAGCGACTTTCCGATGGTGGATTTTCCGCTGCCGCTTTCCCCCACCAGTGCAAAGGTGGAGCCTCTTTTTATGGAAAAGCTCACATCATCTACGGCTTTCACCGTATGCTTTTTGTCCACCCGGAAATACTGTTTTAAGTTTTTTACAACAAGCACATCATCCTGTGTTTTTTCTGTACTCATACGGCATTCTCCAACATCTTTGCTATTCTTTTCCGCAATGCCTCCGGCATTTCCGTTTTCTTCTCCTCCTGCTCCAGCCAGGAATAAACCTCATGGGTTTCCGAAAGCTTACACAGAGGCGCATTTTTTTCAAAATCAATAGGCAGTGCGTAAGGGTTTCTGGGAGCAAATGCTTCTCCCACCGGCTCCTCCAAAAGGCTTGGCGGCGCACCGGGAATAGTGTAGAGCCTGTCGTCCGCGGTGTTCATATCCGGCACGGCAAGCATGAGTCCCCAGGTGTACGGGTGTCTCGGATGAAAGAAAATATCATCCGGCGTGCCTCTTTCCACCACCTTTCCTGCGTACATCACATTGATGTAATCGGCAATGCCCGCAACCACTCCCAAATCGTGGGTGATGAAAATAACGGACAGATTGTATTTTTTCTGCATGTTTTTGATGAGCTCCAGAATTTTTGCCTGCACCGTAACGTCCAGCGCCGTGGTCGGCTCATCGCAGATTAAAATCTCTGGGTGACAGGATATGGCAATGGCAATCACCACTCTCTGCCGCATACCGCCGGAAAGCTGATACGGATACTGCTTCATGCAGAGCGCCGGCTCCGTGATTCCAACCTCAGCAAGCAGCTCCAGCCCTCTCCTGTAAGCTTCCTTTTTCGAAAGGGACAGGTGCTTCCGTATGCCCTCCGTCAACTGGGTTTCTATGGTATGCAGCGGATTTAAAGCTGTCATGGGGTCCTGGAACACCATGGCGATTTTCTTTCCGTACAGCTCTTTTTCCCGTCTTTTCCGGCTGAATTTGAGGATATCCTCCGTGACCGTGCTGCCGTCTTTTTCACAAGTATATAAAATACTGCCTTCTTCTATTTTTTCATTTTCACTCATCATACCGGCAATGGCTCTGGCGGAAACGGATTTGCCGCTTCCCGACTCGCCCACAATCGCCAGTGTTTCGCCTTTGTGAAGGGTAAAATCCACGCCCCGGACTGCCCGAAGCTTTCCGGCTGTGGTCTGAAAGAAAATTCTTAAATTCTGTACCTGCAGCACTACCGGCTGCATATCCTTACCATGCTCCATGGCGCATCCTCCTGTCTACAACTGCTTCTGTCTGGGGTCCAGTGCATCCCTGAGTCCGTCGCCGACTAAGTTCATGGACAGCATCAGCACCGCAAAAAATACGGACGGCACTATCATCTGATACGGGTAGGTCAGCATGTGTGCGTAGCCGTCGCTGATGAGGCTTCCCAAAGACGCCTGCGGTGCCGGGATGCCCAGTCCCACGAAGGAAAGGAAGGACTCCATGAAAATGGCGCTCGGCATGGTCATCATGGTCATAACGATGACGGAGCTTAACAGGTTGGGAAAAATCTCCCGGAACAAAATGGTAAGGGTTCCGGTCCCCAGCACTCTGGAAGCCTGTACATGCTCACTTTCCTTTAAGCGCAGGGTGTTGGCGCGCACCAGACGGCTCATGCCCAGCCAGCCCGATATGGACATGGCTACGATAATGGACAGAAGTCCCGGCGACATTGCCACCACCAAAAGAGAGACAATGACCATCATGGGAATACCGTTTATGATTTCCACAATACGCTGCATAATCAGATCTGTTTTTCCACCGTAGTAGCCGGAAATCAGTCCGTAAGTGGTGCCGATTACCAGGTCAAGGAAGGCGCTGATAGCCGCAATCAGAAGGGAAATCCTGATACCGTAGCAGAGTCTTGTAAACAAATCCCTGCCCAGCGTGTCCGTACCAAACCAGAAGTACGCATCGGACACACCCTTTAATTCATACATATTGACGCCCTGCACCGTGCCGTCGAAAATTCCCAGCTTTTCCAGTCCCGGTATCCGGGGCGGCAGGTTCTGTACGGTAAGCGTCACTTCATCATAGGGGTGACCGCTTACAATAGGACCGAACAGTGCTAATAGTATGATGAGAAGAAATGCGATTGCTCCCGCAACGGCTCCTTTGTTTCTGCGAAACTGTGTCATCACTTTTCACCTCCCGCCACACGTATTCTCGGGTCGATTACGCCGTACAGAAGGTCGATAACAAGCATAATGCCGATATACAATACACTGAATATGAATGCCAGGGAAATTACCACATTGAAATCCTTGGCATTGATGGCATTGATAAACAGGGAACCGATGCCCGGAATGGAAAAAATCTGTTCCACTACGGTGCTGCCGGTAATCAGGGTCAGTATCATGGGTCCCATGGCGGTAATCAGGGGAATGAGCGCATTCTTCAGTCCGTGCACCACGATGACGCGGAAACGGGAAATTCCCTTTAACTCTGCCAGTGCCATATATTCCGAATTCATGACTTCAATCATTTCGTTGCGGGTATGCCTTGCCGCCATGGACATGGGCATAATGGAAAGGGCAACCGTCGGCAATACCGAGGAAAGAAAAGGTGCCTTCGCATCATAGGTGAGTGGAAACCAGCCCGCCTTGTAGGCTAAGAAATATACCAGTCCCAGTGCAAACACATAGGAAGGAATGGCGGAGCCTATCATGGATAAAAGGGAGGCTCCCGTGTCCACCGCCGAATTGTGTTTCAGCGCTGCGGCAATGCCGAGCAGGATACCCAGCACCAAACCTAAAACAAACGCCTGCAGGCTGATGCGGATGGTCACGGGAAATCTGACTGCCAGGAATTTTGCAACCGGATAATTCTGCTGGATGGCATAGGAAACACCGAAGTCACCGGTCAGCATATTTTTTACATAAATGCCCGCCTGTACCAAAATCGGTTTGTCCAGTCCGTAGCTTTCCTCTAAAAGCGCCTGCTGCTCGGCTGTCAGCCTGTCTCCGTTAAAGGGAGAACCCGGCATCAGATGCATCAGGAAAAACAAAATCACGATAACCAGCAGAACCGTCACCACGGCAAGCTCTATTCTTTTTAAAACGTATCGAAACATATCATGGTCCTCTTAGTTTTAAGAAATGTACTTTTACTATTCCTATCGGTTTGGTAGGTTTATGGTAGGTATACCACAACCGATGCCATCTGTCAAGAAATTTGGCACAAAAAAACTGCCGCGTTTTCACGCAGCAGTTTTACCCCAATATGTCTTCTCTAAAATCAGTCCTCTGTCGGTTCGGCAAGTGCTTTTTCGTAACTCTCCAAAATAATCTTCTGGATGAAATCCCTTGTTCCGGAATTGATGGGATGTGCAATGTCACGGTACTCGCCGTCTGCGGCTTTTTTGCTTGGCATTGCGATGAACAGTCCCTTTTCTCCCTCAATCACCTTGATATCATGAACTACAAATTCATCGTCAATGGTAATGGAAACAATGGCTTTCATTTTTCCTTCTTTGGTTATTTTGCGAACCCTTACGTCTGTAATCTGCATTTGTCTTAGTAACCCCCTTTGCATGTCCCTTTTACGGGTTTAAACTACATATCTGTTGTCGCGCTCAATGACAATCTTGATTTCGTCCTCACCCTTATAGCAGGAATTTGCACGAATGGTATCATGGCTTTCCACAATGCAGTTTTCAATGTGTGTATTGTCCCCAATATATACGTCGTTTAAGATAATGGAATTCTTGATGTAGCAGTTATTTCCGATATAACTCTTCTTGAACACTACAGAATCCTCTACCACGCCGTTTACGATACAGCCGCTGGATATCAGACTGTTCTTTACCTGTGCACCCACGTTGTATTTTGCGGGAGGAAGGTCATCCACCTTGGAATATACATCCGGGTACTGGTTAAAGAAATAATCTCTTACTTCCGGCTTTAAGAAATCCATGTTGGTGCTGAAATAATCATCCACGGATGCGATATTTCTCCAGTAATCATGAATTTTGTAACCGTAAATCTTCTTGATGTCCTTGTAACGGATAAGAATGTCTCTTACAAAGTCGTATCTGTCTTCTTCCGCACATTTCTCCAGCATTTCGATGAGCTGACGACGGCGGATGACATAGATACCGCAGGATACGGTATTGGTCTTTGCCATCAGAGGCTTTTCTTCAAATTCTTCAATACGGCATTCTTCGTTCATCTTGATGGTGCCGAAGCGCTCTACATTGATATCCTCTTCCATGTCGCGGCATACAACGGTAATGTCCGCTTTCTTGTTAATATGGTATTCCAGAAGCTTTCCGAAATCCATCTTGTATACGCCGTCGCCTGACGCAATAATAACGTAAGGCTCATGGCTGTTCTTTAAGAAGTGGATGTTCTGGTAAATGGCATCTGCGGTGCCTCTGTACCAGTTGCTGTTGTCCGCCGTCACAGCGGGGGTCAGTACATATAAACCGCCCTGCTTACGTCCGAAGTCCCACCATTTGGAGGAGCTTAAATGCTCGTTTAAGCTGCGGGAGTTGTACTGTGTCAGTACGGCAACCTTCTGGATATGGGAATTGGACATGCTGCTCAATGCAAAGTCAATGCTGCGGTAGCTACCTGCTACGGGCATCGCACTGCTTGCACGTTTCTGGGTTAACTCTTTCATACGATGGTTGTTGCCACCTGCTAAAATAATTCCGATTGCTCTCACTGTTATTCACCTGCCTTAATCAATGTTTTTCCGCTTGCGAGACTGGAATTCTCGTAATCATCTGCTGTGGTAACACCAAAGATTACGCTGTTCTTGCCCACTGTAATGCCGTCAGGCACCACGCTCTTTTCGCCAACAGTTACAATGCCGTGGTTGTAGATGTGAGGAGCCGTATCGTTTTCGGCTTCTTCGCCTTCACCCAGCTTTACATTATCTCCGATAACAGTCTGCTCTGCTATAATCGCCTTATTCAGTTCGCAGTTCTTCTTGATGACACTGTTGTTCATGATGATGGAATCCCTTACAACCGTGCCCTCGCCGATGGTAACACCGCAGCCGATTACGGAGTTGTAAACCTGTCCGTAAATATTGGAACCTTCACCGATGATGCTGCGCTCTACCACACTGTCCTTGGACAGGTACTGGGGAGGCAGGATTTCGCTCTTGGTGTAAATCTTCCAATATTCTTCGTAAAGGTTAAATTCGGGAACAATATCAATCAGCTCCATATTTGCTTCCCAGTAGGAATTTAAGGTACCTACATCCTTCCAGTAGCCGTGGAATTCGTAAGCATATAAAGGAAGCTGTCTTTCGTGGCAATAAGGAATGATATGTTTACCAAAGTCAAGTGCGGGCTGGTCAGCCATGGCAATGAGCGCCTCTTTTAAGGTCTTCCAGTTGAATATGTAAATACCCATACTTGCCAGATTACTTCTAGGGTTTGCGGGTTTTTCTTCAAATTCGTTAATCTTGTGGTTTTCATCCGCAATCATGATACCGAAACGGCTTGCTTCTTCCATGGGTACGGGCATAACCGCGATGGTCACTTCTGCATTGTTTGCCTTATGGAAGTCGAGCATTACTTCGTAATCCATCTTATAAATATGGTCACCCGATAAAATCAGGACATATTCCGGATTGAAGCTTTCCATATAATCGATGTTCTGGTAGATGGCATTTGCGGTACCGGTATACCATTCGCTGTTGCTGCTCTTCTCATAAGGAGGAAGAACGGTAACACCACCGATATTTCTATCAAGATCCCAGGGAATACCGATGCCGATATGGGTATTCAGTCTGAGCGGCTGATACTGGGTCAGGACACCGACCGTATCTACACCGGAGTTAATACAGTTACTTAAGGGGAAATCGATAATACGGTATTTTCCGCCGAAGGCAACTGCGGGCTTTGCTACTTTGGATGTCAGAACACCCAGGCGGCTTCCCTGTCCGCCAGCCAATAACATGGCTATCATTTCTTTTTTAATCATATCATCACCTCATACAACTAGTCTAAACAGATTAAAATGCTGCTCTCCCATTACATGTTAAAAGCATTATAGCACGTTTGTACCGGAATGGAAACAATTTTCTATGTAAATTTTACATTTTTATTTCCATTTTCTTCTTTTTGTTGTGTACTTTAACCATTATATATTTTACATATGTAAAATCCTTCGTTAATTTTTGATAGATAGCATTTACCATTTGTTTTTTCAGCCGTATGTGCGTATAATATAAATATCTCATTGAACATTCGTATAAGACTGTTCAAAATTAAAATAGGAAGTGCGACTATGTATCAAATTGATTTTAATCATCCGATCCATATTTACTTTGTGGGAATCGGCGGCATCAGTATGAGCGGACTGGCGGAAGTCTTACGTGAAAAAGGCTTTCAGGTTTCCGGTTCCGACAGACAGGCCTCTCCCCTTACCAAATCCCTGGAGGAGAAGGGCATCACCGTATTTTACGGTCAGCGTGCAGCCAACATTACTCCCGATATCGACTGCGCGGTATTTACCAGCGCCATTCATCCTGACAACCCGGAGTATATAGCTATTCACCAGCTGGGCATCCCCTGTCTTTCCCGTGCGGAGCTTTTGGGACAGATGATGAAAAACTATGAAACCCCTATCGCCGTAAGCGGTACCCACGGCAAGACCACCACAACCTCCATGATCTCGGAAATCCTGCTTTCCCAGAACATGGATCCCACCTTATCCATCGGCGGTATTTACAAATCCATCGGCGGCAATATCCGTGTGGGCCACTCCGGCTTCTTTGTGACCGAGGCATGCGAATACACCAACAGTTTTTTAAGCTTTTTCCCGAAAATCGGTATTATCCTTAATATAGAAGAAGACCATCTTGATTTCTTTAAGGATATCAACGATATCCGGGCTTCCTTCCGTCGTTTTGCCAAGCTTCTTCCCGCAGACGGCTCCCTGATTATCAACCGTAAAATCAGCAATCTTACGGAAATTACGGAAGGGCTGCCCTGTAAGGTGCTTACCTTCGGCCTTACGGACGATGCCGATTATTTTGCCACGAACATATCCTACGACGAAATGGGTTGTCCGCTGTTTACGGCGCATTTCCCGGACGGAAGCACCCTGCCCGTGCACTTAAGCGTACCGGGTGAACATAATGTGCTGAATGCACTGGCTTCCTTAGCCTTGTCCGACATACTGAAGCTGCCTGCAGAGCTTTCCGCAAAGGCACTTTCCTCTTTCCATGGAACGGACCGCCGTTTTGAATACAAAGGAAAGATTGGCGGCGTTACCATAATAGATGATTATGCACATCATCCCACAGAAATTACCGCAACCTTAAAAGCCGCCGCAAAATATCCCCACAATACCCTCTGGTGCGTATTCCAGCCCCATACCTATTCCCGCACCAAGGCATTTTTGAAGGATTTTGCAAAAGCTCTTTCCCTGGCGGATAAAGTGGTGCTGGCAGACATCTATGCCTCCCGTGAGACGGATACCCTTGGCATCAGCTCCAAAGATTTACTCCGCGAACTGAAAAACTTAGGCTGCGACTGCTACTATTTCCCGTCATTTGATGAGATTGAAAATTTTTTACTGCAAAATTGTATCAACGGTGACCTGTTGATAACTATGGGGGCCGGAGATGTACTGAAAATCGGGGAAAACCTCCTTGGAGAATAGTTGTCCACATTATCCACAATGCTGTTCCTTCAAAAAAGGATTCGGCATTGTGGATATTTTTGTGTTTCCTGTGGATAAATTACCCTGTAAAAACCGTGTAAAATTGGCACTTTTATTTTTCTATCCACAATATCCACAATATCCACAATGTCCGGAAAACCCAGTATTTACAAGGGTTTGCGGAAATGGGGCTATTTCCTTTTTGAAAAAGATATGTTATACTTTGACATGCGAAATGAGGAAATCAGGACAGGTGAGAAAATGGGTCAGTTTACTATTTACAGGGAAGACGTACCGGGTGTAACGCTTCTTTCCAACTCTTTTATTGACAATTACATGAAGGATGCAAATGATGCACAGCTTAAGATTTATCTTTATCTGCTTCGCAGGCTGGGCTCCGGTCAGGCTGCCAGTGTGTCTGAAATTGCGGACTTCTTTAACCACACGGAGCGTGAAGTGCTGCGTTCTTTGAAGTACTGGGAAAAGTTAAAGCTTTTAGCCATCGAATATGACGAGAGCAAGAATGTATCCGGCATCCGCTTTTTAAAAGGAACGGACGAGCCTGTTACCGTTGCAGCTCCCGCTGTTGCTACGGCTACGGCTGTTGTTTCAGCTACGGCTATTACCGAAAAAGCAGAAGAAACGCCTGCTGAAAAGACCGACCCTTACAAGAAGCCGTCCTACTCCGCAGACCAGCTTTCTGCGTTTAAAAATAAAGAAAACATCCGTCAGCTCTTTTTTATTGCGGAGTCCTACATGGGCAGACAGCTCAGTGTGTCCGATATGAAGTCCATTCTGTATCTGTCAGACTGCCTGCACTTCTCCGATGATCTGATTGATTATCTGCTGCAGTACTGCGTGGATCGCGGCAAAAAGGATTTCAAATACATAGAGGCGGTTGCCTTAAACTGGGCGCAGTCCGGTGTGACGACCCCCAAGCAGGCAGAAAAATTTGCCGCCAAATACGACAAATCCGTTTATACTATTATGAAGGAGTTAGGTAAAAACAATACTCCCACCAAGAAAGAATTAGAATACATCATACGCTGGACAAAGGAATACGGCTTCTCCCAGGACATCATTGCCATTGCCTGCGAGCGTACCGTGCTTGCTACGGACAGCCACCGTTTTGAATATGCCGAGGGCATTTTAAGCAACTGGAAAAAAGAGGATGTGCATCACAAGTCCGACATTCAGCGCATTGATGCCCAGTACCAGAAGAGCCGCCAGAGCAGAAGCACCTCTTCCGCTGCTTCCTCTTCCCAGGTTTCTTCCAACCGTTTCAACCAGTTTCCCCAAAGAGACTATGATTATGATGCATTGGAAGCAATGTTATTAAACAGTAAATAACTGTCCCGCTTTGGACTGTAACCCATAACCGTTTCGGGCAATACCCTATAACTGCTTCGGGGCAGTAACCCATAAACCGCAGATAAGGAGAACACCGTGAGCCTCACGAATTCCCAATACGACGCTATTTTGCGTGAATACGACGCCATACAGTTAAAAAACGAACGTCTTCTGTCCGAGAGAAAGGCAGAAATTGCGGACAGGCTTCCCGCCTATGAGGAGCTGACGAGCGCTGCCGCTTCCCTTTCCGTTTCCTACGGAAAAAAGATGCTTTTGGACGGTCAGGGCAATATGGCGGAATACCATGAAAAAATGCAGGAAATTTCCCGTAAAAAAAGAGAGCTTCTGCTTGCAAATGGGTATCCGGAGGATTTCCTTTCTCCCATCTACGACTGCCCGGACTGTAAGGACACCGGTTTTGTAAACGGCGAAAAATGCCACTGTCTGCAGAGCCGCATCATCAATATACTTTATAGTAAAAGTAATCTGCAAAAAGTTCTGCAGGCAGAAAATTTTTCCGTTCTTTCCTATGATTATTACAAAGGAGAAGATTTACAGAATTTCAAGAAGGCAGTGGAAAACAGCCTTTCCTTTGTCCGTAATTTTGACACAGAATACCAGAACCTTCTGTTTTACGGTTCTGTAGGCACCGGCAAGACATTTCTTTCCAACTGCATTGCTTACGAGCTTTTACAGCACGGTTATTCCGTAATTTATTTTTCCGCTTCCGGTCTGTTTGAAATGCTTTCCAAACAGTCTTTTTCTTCCAGTGAAAAAGAAGTACTTTACAAGACCCAGGAAGACTTGTACAATTGTGACTTGGTGATTATCGATGATTTAGGTACCGAGCTTACCAATGCTTTTACGAACACACATCTTTTCTCTATTCTGAACGAAAGAAGCCTTCGTAAAAAGCCTGTTATCATCTCCACCAACCTGAGCCTGGAGGGCTTGAAGGAGCGTTATTCGGAGCGTATTTTCTCCCGTGTGACCAACGCCTTTACCTTCCGCAAATTATCCGGCTCAGACATCCGTATGCGTAAGAAATTTACAAATTCATAAATGTATTCAAGAAAGAGAGGATTATTTTCATGCCAAACCGAGAAGAAAAGCGCAATTTGGAAACCATTCCCGTTGGAAGTCTGGGCATCATTGCCTTAAAGAGCTGCCAGCCTTTAGGTGAAAAAATTGACAAATATCTGGTAAAGTGGAGAGGAGAACGTGAAAGCGAGCACAAGGAAAGTCTTGCTTTTTCCGGTTATCAGCGTCCTTCCTATCTTATCAAAACCAACGTACCCCGTTTTGGTTCCGGCGAAGCCAAGGGTACCATTTTAGAGTCTGTCAGAGGCGACGACTTATATCTGTTAGTGGATGTAGCAAACTACAGCCTGACATATTCTCTTTGCGGTCATGAAAATCATATGTCTCCCGATGACCATTATCAGGACTTAAAGCGTATCATCGCCGCTGTCGGCGGTAAGGCAAGAAGAATTACCGTTATCATGCCTTTCTTATATGAAAGCAGACAGCATAAGCGTACTTCCCGTGAATCCCTTGACTGTGCCCTGGCTCTGCAGGAACTGGTCCGCATGGGTGTTGACAACATCATTACCTTTGATGCCCATGACCCCCGTGTGCAGAACGCAATTCCCCTGCACGGTTTTGAAACCGTTCAGCCCGCTTACCAGTTTATTAAGGGTCTGTTAAGAAATGTAAAGGATTTGCAGATTGATGCCGACCATATGATGGTTATCAGCCCGGATGAAGGCGGTATGAGCCGTGCTATTTACATTGCAAACGTTCTTGGACTGGATATGGGTATGTTCTACAAGCGCCGCGACTACACAAAGATTGTAAACGGACGCAACCCCATCGTTGCCCATGAATTCTTAGGCACCAGCGTAGAAGGCAAAGACATGATTATCATTGATGATATGATCTCTTCCGGCGAAAGCGTACTGGAGGTTGCTGCCGAATTAAAAGAACGCAAGGCAAGAAACATCTTCGTATTCTCTACCTTCGGTCTGTTCACCAATGGTCTGGACAAATTTGACAAGGCTTACGAGGAAGGCATCATTACCAAAATTTTAACCACCAATCTGGTTTACCAGACACCGGAACTGCTTTCCAAAGACTGGTACATCAGCTGCGATATGAGCAAGTACATCGCTTACATCATCGATACCTTGAACCACGATTCTTCCATCAGTGATTTGTTAAATCCCAATGAAAGAATTCAGAACATCGTAGCACGCTATCGTACCGGCGAACTGTAATCAAAAACCCCCTCATCCTGACGGTGAGGGGGTTTTAATCAGATCTTAAACATCTCTACTGTATCATGCAGGTTTTCCGCAATGCTCCGGACATCCTTCGCCTTGTCGGAAATGTTGCCGATGATGTTGTTGACTTCGGTAGCAGATGCGGAGGTTTCTTCCGTAGCGGCTGCATTTTCTTCGGCAATAGCGGTCAGGTTCTGTACCACATCCACCACATTGACACGGGCGGTATCCATTTTCGTCGTATAGTCGGAAATGGTGGTGATGCCCTTGATAGTTACTTCAATGCCGCGGAGTACATCTTCAAAAATTTCTCCAGCCTTGTCCACCTTGGTATTCTGCTCTTCCATGACGTCTTTTACTTCTTCCATGGTATGTACGGCTTTTTCGGAGTCATTTATCAGAGCGCTGACAATGTGTTCAATGGTCTTGGCTGACTCATTGGACTGCTCCGCCAGCTTCTGAATCTGGCTTGCCACAACGGCAAAGCCACGTCCCTGCTCCCCGGCCCTTGCCGCTTCGATGGAAGCGTTCAGAGAAAGCAGATTGGTCTCGGTTGCAATGGAAGTAATGAGTGCGGTTGCTTCTCTGATTTTGAGTGCGGACTCATTTGTGGTATTGGTCTGTCTGGAAATAATTTCAATCGCCTCTTTGGTCTTGCGGTTGATTTCCGTCAGATCCGCCAGTGTGGAATTGGCTTCGGAGCCAAGGTTTTTAATCACATCCGTATTGTCATGCAGTCTGCCTGCCTCAGAGGCAGTTTCCTCTACCATGTTGCCGATGGTGATAACGCTTTCGGTAGCCTTCTGGGTTTCCCCCGCCTGGGAAGTAGCGCCCTCTGCGATTTCCGAAACCGCTTTTTCTACCTGTATGACCATTTCGTAGGTTTCCTCGGAGTCCTTACTCAGCACATCGGATGTGGCAAACAGTTCTTCACTTCTCTGCCGGATATCCAGTATCATCTTTTCCATCTGCTCACGCATCTTCTTGATGGAGCGGCTCATATCGCCGGTTTCATCGTTGCGCTTACTCAGAATATCTTCTTTTTCGTCCTTGGTAAAGTCCATGTCGGCAAAGCGGTTTACCATGCCGGTAATGGTCTTGATGGGACCGGTCACTCTCTGTGCATAGACAAGACCGATTACGATAGCCAGCACAGCAATGATGCAGGTAATCATGATGCCCTGGATTGCCATGTTCCGGATGGGCTTCAACACCTCTGCTTCATCTGCGGAAATAACCAGGATATAGGCATTAGTGCTGCTTACATAATAGGAAGCATATTTGACGGCTCCCTTAAAGTCATAGGTAACTACATTGGCAGCTACTTTTTTCCCGGCTTTTAAATCCTGTACCAGGGACTTTACTACGCTGTTCTCAACGGATTTACCGATTTTATCTGCAGTGGGATGGTATAACATGGTTCCTTCTGCATCCACTAAGTATGCATAGCTGGAAGAGATGCCCTGTAAGCCTACCCCATTCAGTAAATTTGCAAGATATCCCGGATCGGAGAGTTTGTCCTCCTGACCTTCCAGCTCTTTGCCGTAGGCCTCTGCGATATCCAGCAAATAATTCTGTGTAACATTTACAATCTGCTTTCTGCCATTGGAAATCAGTACCACTAAGAGCAATACCGCTATGCAGACCACAATTCCGATGGTCAGCGCCGTGATTTTGGTTTTAATGGAATGAATTTTCTTTTTTTTCTTCCCCATATCCAAAATTCTCCTTTCAAGTGATGTACCGATTATACCATTTTTTGATTATTTTGTACAGTATTTTGCCGTTTTTATGCGTTTAATTGTAAAATCTTAACAAATTCTATATTTCTTACTCATGATTTTGTGTATTGCATTTTTTGCGCATTCATGTTATAGTATCAAATTGCATTACCGTGTGTTCGAGACCTTCCACACGTAAAACAAAACTAAAGGAGAAAACCAATGAAAAACAAAAAAACACTCTATCTTGTCCAGGCTGCCATGATTGCAGCTCTTTATGTGGTGCTTACCCTGATTGCCAATGCTTTCGGCTTAGCTTCCGGCGCCATCCAGATTCGTCTCTCGGAAATGCTTTCCGTCCTTCCCTTTTTTACCCCCGCCGCCATCCCCGGTCTTTTTGTAGGATGCCTGCTTTCCAATTTTCTCACCGGCGCATGCCTGTTGGACATTGTTTTAGGAAGCTTTGCCACCTTAATCGGCGCTGTGGGTGCTTATCTGGTACGCAGGAATAAATGGCTGGTGCCCATTCCCAATATTGTTTCCAACACCATTATCGTTCCCCTTGTTTTGATGTTCGGCTATCATCTGGAGGATGCCTTCTGGTATCTTGCCCTCACGGTCGGCATCGGCGAAATTATTTCCGGCGGCGTGTTCGGCATGATTTTACTGTTTGCGTTAAAAAAATATGCCGCCCGCATTTTCCGGACGGCATAAAAGCCACACTGTTACTGTTCATATTTCATATAGGTGATAAAGGCGTTTCCGTTTTCGGCAAACCAGTCGGTGGCATCGTTCATGCCCATCTTGGCAAGGGTTCCCTTGGAAGGGTTCATAATGACCACGTTGTACTGGTTAAAGCCGGTAATCAGCACGGCATTGCCGTCATTTAAGCATGCCAGCACCGGAATATCACGGTTTACATAATACAGCACGGAGTCTAAGGAGCAGCCCTTTAAGTCTAAAACCTGGGCGTCGCTTAAGTTCTCCTCCAGCAGGGAGTAGATGTTTTCGCCCCGGTCAAGCCAGTATTCCGTATTCCGGGAAATACCTTCCTTCTTTAACATGACATTCAGGCAGACAGCCAGACTTGAGGTCTCTTCTGTGCTGCTTTCTGCCTTAATGGACATAATCTGGTTTTTCACGGCACGGTTGCCCCGCATCCATACATAATCCCCTGCCTTGTTTATTACCACCCCGCTCAGCTCTTCGGCTGCTTTCACGGCTGCCGCAGCTTCCTTATATACACCGGCGCTGCCGTCCGGCTCATACACATAAAACGCATCCTTTTCCTCTGTCTCGGGAAGCAGTAAATCCCGGGAGCCCTCATACATGATTTCCTTGGTGCTTCTTACCTGCAGCGCTTTCCGGTCGATTTCCTTTTTCACCGCAATCTGCACATATTTTCCGTAATTTTCCGTAACAACGGTGCTGATGGTGTTTTTGCCCACCGTTTCTTTGGTGCTGCTCATGATGTGCTCCTGGGTGGTTTCCGTAAAGCTGCCGCTCTCCGTTTTCAACACTCTGTCGAGAGTAATCTGTCCGCCGTTTATGCTGCATGCCGTCACATAAATATTGTCCTGACTGTACTTCTTTAAGGTAATGCCCTTGGAGTTGCAGATGGAAACGGTATACATGGGGAAGGTGACTCTGCCGGCATTGTCCTTTATGATGTCCTCCCTGCGGGCGATACCGTAAATCAGATCCTCTTCCATGAAACCAAGCGGCAGGATATACTCATCCGTTCCGGCATTGACGGTTATTTTTTTCCGGGTGCCGAAATCCATAAGAGTCAGCCCGGTTGCCTCATACAGGCTGCCACCTGTCTGCCATACCGCAATCCGTCCGCTGTCCGATACCCACATGCTGCCCTGTTCCACATCCTTAAGCAGATAGCTGCAGGTCATTTCTTCCAGATTGATTTCCAGAACCGCATTGTTGAGCCTGGCATACAGATAGCCTTCCCTGTTCAGATAAAGAAGCTCATCCAGCTCCGCTTTCAGAATACGGTAATTGCCGTTATAAGGGATATACAGCTTTTCTTCCACCGTGTTGTAGCTGCTGTCGTAATTGTAGACCTGTACGCCCACTTCCCCTTCGTGGCTGCCTCTGTCCATGTAACCGGCTACCGCGAACTGGAGGTTACCACCCTCGTCAATATTTAGGACACGAATATCATGATTGGTGTCCATCTTGCGGGCATCCGTGTATTCATCCTTATAAAAGCCGAATACCACCGTCATTTTATTGGTGGTAACGTTATAGGAATACAATCTGTCCTGCACCACAAAGGCAAAAATATTACCGTCCTCGCTCTCATAAATCGGCAGGTTCTCATCCGCAATACCGATGACAATCTTGTCGTTTACATAAATATCCGACTCCTCCTGCAGAATACTGTTCATGGTGCGGTTGTAATCGAGCAGGTAAATTCGGTCCGTGGTATAACGGAGCCGGTAGTACTCTTCCACATAGAAGTAGGAGGTCTGCTTGCCGGTGCCGGTGCTTACCACATAGTGAGCAGTAACGACCGCCGTCTGGGAGGCAATTTCCGTAATCTGGAAAACCGGGGAAGAGACCTTCTTCACTTCCAGATTGCCCCAGGTTACCTGATTTAGGCTGCAATGGATATCCACCTTATGCAGGGTGCTGTTGTCCCCGGTGGAATTGGTTTCCATATATTTGGCAAGATCCTGTGCCTGCTCTTTGTCAAAGGTCTTGTTGTTAAAATCCCTGGCAAAGCTTAATTTATCGTAGGCATGGTAGTCCGTTCCCCACACCAGTCTGGTGTAATAATGCGCCGTGTTGCCCGTGTCCAGTGTCAGAAGCAGCACCATTTCGTATTCTTTGCCTGTTTCCAGCAGGTCCTTGGCGGTCAGCGTACCGGAAATGCCTGCTGCCGTAGTCTCATAGTCCGTAACCTCGGTGCTTTCAATCAGCCTTTCCCCATCCACGCTGCGCACTTCAAACACAAATTTCTGCACCTTGTCGCCGTAGGTGTCCACAAAAAACTGTGTGCTGCGGTTCTCGTCCAGCACGGTAATAGTGTCCCGCATGAACGTGGTATCCATGGCATTTACATAGCCATGCATTTCGTTGTAGCGGATGTCGCCCATGCCCATGTAGACCACCGGGAACTTCGGCTCCTCCATATCCATGGTCATATCGTTGGTTCCCGTATTTAACAACCGGGAAAATATAAACAGTGACACCACAAACACAACCATGAAGACCGCCCACTTGATAATTCCTTTTTTCATTCAGCCTGTTCCTTTCCCAAAAGCTTCTGCAGTGTCGGCTGCACATGCAGAAATGCGGTTACTTTTTCCACATCCTCCGATTTTTTACGGATGCCGTTTTTCCTCACCGCTCTGATTAAAATGTTTTTCGGGGTATGCTCCATATCGATGAACTCCAGAATCTGTACCTCGTAGCCCATTTCCTCCAGCATATCCGCGCGCAGGGCGTCCGTCATAAGGGCAGCCATGCGCTCCCGTATCAGTCCGTATTTCAAAACGGGCTGAAGCTCCTTGCAGGAAATCTGCCGGTTCAGCTCATGCTGACAGCAGGGCACCACCATAATGACGCCTGCATTCCATTTTACCGCTTTTTCTATGGCGTAATCGGTTGCCGTGTCGCAGGCATGGAGCGTCACCACCATGTCCACCTTATCCTCGCCTTCGTAGGAGCTGATGTCGCCCCTCTCAAAATGCAGGTGCTCGTAGCCGTACTGCTCTGCCAGTTTATTACAAAGGGCAATCACATCCTCCTTCAAATCCAGACCCGTAATCTCCACTTCGTATTTCCGAAGCACATGCAGGTAATAATACATGGCAAAGGTAAGGTACGATTTTCCGCATCCGAAGTCGATGATGCGCACCGGTCTGTCTGTGGGAAGCTTACGCACAATGTCCTCGATAAATTCCAGATAACGGTTAATCTGGCGGAACTTATCGTACTTCGCCTTTACGATTTTACCCTCCGGGGTCTGCACGCCGAGTCCCACTAAAAAGTCCACGGGCTTGCCTTCTTCCAATATATAATGCTTCTTTCGGTTGTGCTCCGCAATCTCCAGACCTGCCGGCAGGTTTTCGTTCGCACTCCTTTTATCTGTCATGCTTTTGTCCGGGCTCCTTTTATCTGTCATACTCTGTGCCTTGTCTGCGATCTTTTCGCCCGCTCCCGGCGTCATTTTCTTCTTGATTGTCATTTTTCCTTTTTTGCTCACCAGCACGTAGGCGGAAAAGTCCGGCGTGGTAAACTCCGCCTGTTTGAATGCCTGCATATCCTGTGTGAGCTGCTCCGCCAGCCTGTCCGGCACCAGATTTTCATGGAACACCTTGGTCCCGATAAAGCTGGTGCGCTGATACACCGCCTCTCCTTTTAAAAGAATGGGATGTACGGTGATTTTGCTGCCCTTTTCCTTGTCAATGGGATTGCTGAATACGGCATTCTGCAGTCCGGCTTTTTCTATATCCTTTATCAAATCCAAAAATTCCGTCATGGATGTATCCTCACAAAACAATAGTCATAGTGTTCCCTCATCCCCTTTGGCCGAAGTACCCACTATGACTATATTCTAATGATTTTGCCTGAAAACCTCAACTAAAATTTTATAAAGCTTTTTCGTCCGCTGTGGCGCCGTTTGTAAATCTCGTAATACAGGATAAGCAGTACCATATCCTTTATCCATTCCCATTTTTCCGGGGAAGTATTCACATCTTCGCCTCTTTCCTCTTCCTCCCGCTTCAAAATGGCGACAATGCTGTCTCCCAGACGGTAAAGCTGCCACTTGTCGGGGTATTCATCATAAAGCAGGCTGCCCTCATAATCCACTTTATCCAGGACCTCGGCAATCCTCTTCTGCAGCATCTTCGCCTGCCCGGGATACATCTGCTGCAGGTATTCCAAATCACGCAGGACGGTGCTGTCCTCCTTCATCAGGCAGGGCTGTGGGTATGCCATGTAAAAAGGCAAAATTCGGTTGGAAAAGTCCATATCTGACACTTCCGGTCCCTTTTCTCTTATGATATGCAGATTGCGGGGCGGTGTTCATAGCCGCCTGCCGGTTTCTTCTCCCGAAAGCATTTCTTTTCCGATACAGTTATGCATCTTCCGGACGCGGTTATTGCTCCCTCGGGTAATAGTTATAGATAGCCTCTTCCGTTATATACTGACACATCTGTCGCAAAGAAGGTACCACATCCTGCCGGTTATCCTTATCTACACGATATGCCTCTTTCCCCTGCACCATGCAGGTCAGCATGTACTGATTGATGTCCGGGGAATAATGCACCTTGTCCATGTAAAGGTCCAGATTGCACACAATGTCTGTGTCCGTCTGGAAATAATAAATCTCCACGTTGTCATAGGAAAGAAGTGTCCGCAGAGCCTCATCCAGCATATAACAGTACTCGGAAAGTTCACCCTGTCTGCAGGTATCATCCCACATGAGCAGTGAATACGGCAGAAAAAAAACCGTATAAAGGGTGTCCGGGTGAGACTTAATTTCTTCCGTTATCAGAGCTATATTGGCCGCAATGGTTGCTTTATCGTCCGTGAAATCCTTCTCCTCACTCTGTACATAAGGTCCCTCGTAGGCTTCCATGGCTTTTGCCGGACCGAAGGTTTTGTCCTCCGACCAGTCGTAGGCATGTCCCCCCGTATTTTTATCCGCAAAAGAATACGCCAGCATCAGCGGAATTTTCTTTAGAAGCACGTCCTTATTAAAAAGATACGCGCCGTCATCCAGAATTGTTTCCGTATACAGGTAATTCGGGCTATATTGTGACACCACCGTCACTTCACATGGCATTTTCAGGGCAAACAAATCCAGTCCGTAAAAAACTCTCTTAATGTCCTGCTTTTCATGCGCTTTTTCCAGATAATACATAAGGTCCGCCGTGGAGCCGGAGCCTTTCACCACCTTCAGGGTTTTGATGCCGTAGGCATTGTCCAGATAGCTGCTGTCGCAGTTTTCCACCACAGAAGAACCCAAAAGCACACTGTCATAGGAAAAATGCCGGATGGAGCCGATAACCTGGCTTTCCCTTTCAAACAGCACCTCCTTCATGCCGGGCAGAGGTCCGTGGTACTGGTAAAAGGGGTCAAACAAAACAGTAATTCCCGCAACAAGAAGGAGCCCTGCCGTAACCCACAATATGAAGTTCTTCAAAGCTTTTTTACCGGTAAGCATTTTATTCTTCCTTTACTGATATGGTTAAAAGTTAAAATACAAAAACGTGCTGACCTGGGAGAGGGACACAAAGCCCCAGAGAAAAACAGCCGCCAGCAAAAATGCACCCTTTTTCGTGCGTGCCTTCGCTTTTATCCATTCTCCCGCCTCTTTTCCGTAAGCAAAAAAGAAGCTGACGGCAAGCATAAGGCCAATCATAACAAAGTAAAAAACAGGCAGATACTGCGGTGCTTTCAGGGTAAGCGCCTTTATGATAATAAAGTTCTCCGGTATCTGCAGCGCCGCACCGATGCCGTTTAGGAAGGGCTTCGGCGCCGTGAACAGATTACGGTAAAAATATCCCGCCTGCAAAAGGGTATTGCTGCGGAACATAATCAGGGTCAGGAACCAGAATATCTGGGTAAAAAAGACATTGAGCTTCCGGCTCCTGAACCGAAGCTTCGGGAACAGATTTTCCCACACAATGGCAACCCCGTGCATTACGCCCCACAGAATATATGTCCAGTTGGCGCCGTGCCAGATGCCGCTGACCAAGAATACCAGAAACAGATTCAGATACTTTCTTGCCTTGCCCTTCCGGTTGCCGCCGAGAGGAATGTATACATAAGCGGTTAAAAAACGTCCCAGTGTGACATGCCAGCGTTTCCAGATATCCCGGACGGAATCCGCCTTGAAGGGGGAACGGAAATTCACCGGCAGTTCAAAGCCAAACATTCTGCCGATGCCGCGCGCCATATCGCAGTAACCGCTGAAATCGTAATAAAGCTGGAAACCGTAGCACAAAATCGTAATAAGCCCCGTCCAGAAATCCAGATAATACTGCACCACGCCCACCACATCAAACACAGAGTTCACAAGCAGCGCCAGCACGTCAGCCAAAAGTACTTTTTTTCCAAAGCCCAGTACAAACAACGCCACGCCGTCATAAAACATTTCCCAGTCCGGCTTCCTGTTTTTCCTTGCCTGCAGCGTCGGAATAAATTCACTGTGCAGTACGATGGGGCCCGCAATCAACTGGGGAAAAAATGTCACAAAGCAGGCATAGTCCAGCAGACTGTAGCAGGGCGCTTCTCCCTTGTAACGGTCCACCACATAGGAAATCTGCTGGAATGTGAAAAAGCTGATACCCAGCGGCAGTGCAATTTTTTCTATCTGCCAGTCCGTACGGAAGAAGAAATTGCAGTTGTCCACGAAAAAATTAAAATACTTAAAATAAAACAGCAGTCCGATATTGGCAATAAGTCCCAGAGTCAGAAGAAGCTTCCGGCTTCTTCCATGCTCCATGGCCGCACTGATGCCCTGATTGACAAGCAGGCTGCCCACTAAAATAAGCAGATACCATGGGTTATAATAGCCGTAAAACCACAGGGACATGCCCACCAGAAACAGTTTTGCCCAGGCAGGATTTTTGAATTGTTGCAGCCCGTACCAGCCAATCAGACAAAGCGGCAGGAAGAGCGCTATGAATATTGTGGAGTTAAATAACATATCAGTCCCTTTCTTCCTTTTCCGCCACAGCCATGCCGATGCCCATGACAAGGTACATCTGGCTGATGTTCATCATCTGTTCAAAACTGAAAATATTGTGCAGGGTATAGCATAAAACGGCAAGCCCGCAGGCTTTTGCCAGTGTTTTCTGCTTCCGGGAAAACAAAGTCCCCACGGCAGAAATAATCATGGTGGCAAAGCTCAACAGCCCCATGAGTCCGGTATTTACCAGGACAGTTATCCACTCTCCATGGGCATTGGTAAGTCTTTTATCCCCAAAAGTCGCCCTGACTTCCGCAAGCAGTGTGGAATTGTCGCTCTGGTACAGGTATGCCGCTATGGAGTCCGGTCCCACGCCAAAGAGCCGGTGTCCGAAATTCTGTGCCAGAAATGTATGGATACCGATGCTCCAGGTTGCCCCGCGGGAGCTTCCCCATGAAGTATTGAAGGTAAACAGGGCGTTGCCGTCAAGCGCCGGTATTACGCCCGGGTGTGTCGTATTGAAAGTCAAAAGACCGATGTAAAGAACCAGCGCCGCAGCGGAAAGTCCCGTCAGTATCTGCCAGGCTCTGTAGGTCCAGACAATGCCCCTGTCCGCTGTTCCCGTCAATTTATTGTCACAGTGATTTTCCACCGTTTTTGTCCATCCATTGGCACAGTTCTTCTTTCTTATAAACAAGAAGAAATACAAACACAAAAGCAGCACGCCAAAAATCAGCCCCCACGGCTTCCCAGTCAGGAAAAGATAACCGGCAGTCTGGTATTTGTTCCGTTCCGGGAACAGATGCTGCAAGACAAAAAGTCCCGTAAGGGAAACACAGAACAACAGCAGAAGCTCGATAAAATGACGCAATCCTTCCTTTTCTTTTCCGGCAAAGCAGCCCAGAATGAGTGTCATGGCTGCCAGCACCAAAAGACCGCTGTCGCTGCCCTGGGATACGCCCGTGGCAAAGCCGATAACAACCGCAATACCGCTAAGCACCGGCAGAACACGATACAAAACGGACACCGGAGCCTGCTGCGCGGACCTGCTGCCCGGCAGAACCTTCTCCCGGAACAGGAAAATACCGCAGCATACCGGGAACAGCACCGACCAGTAACCACAGTACCAGTTAATATTGCCGATGGTGGAGATAAATCCCGGCCCGCTGCTTTCCATGTGCAGGGGATTGACCCCGTAACGGTTTAAGAGTCCTAAAAGAAATACCACCGTGGATGCCGAAAGCATCATCCCGATGCCTGCCTTTGCCATCCCGGTTGTGAGGGTTCTCTCCAATAACAAAAAGAAAAACAAAAACAAAATCTGGGGCCAGAAGCCCATGTTCCAGCCGTCGGCTCCCATTTTTGCGAATTCCGGGTAGTCCGTCAGCAGGTAAGAAATGCACAGGGCAGCTATGTAACAGACGGCAAACAGTTCCGTGCCGGTAAGGCTCTGCCAGAAATTTTGACATCCCGTCTTCATTGCCATCCACAGGGAAGCTCCCCCTGTTTTCCGGCTACTGTCCTTTTTCCACAGCAGGAATTGTCTTACTGACGCCGTCAACAGATAAAGAAGAAGAAACACTCCCGCTGCTTTTGCCGTGCCGAATGCCCATTTATTGTAAAAATCCGCCTTTCCGGAGCCAATTGTCATATACGATGTTTCGGGGTGGTAATAAAACGGCAGCACCACGCCCATCATAATAAGATAAAAGAAGCTTATGCCCCGCAGAACCCACAGCAAAACCGTCTGTATATCCGCCGCAAGCGAACGCTGCTTCTTTTTAACCTGTTTCTTTTTCATGTGTCCTGTCCCTTCTTTTTACACACGTTTCCTCCATCATAATCCATCCGCCTTTTTATTGTCAATATAGCGGCAGATACAGACATAGGACTGCTCAATCATAACCAGCCCCACCGGTCCCTTGATAATGCCCCAAAGTCCGAACAGCTTCATCCCCGCATACACGGAAATCAGAATAATAAATGGATAAACGCCCACTCTTTTGCCGATGAGCTTCGGCTCCGCCAGCTCCCGGAACAGAGCGCTGACGCCGTATGCAAGCAGACAGAAAAAGGCTTTCAGGCATGCCCCTGAGAAAAGCTCCCACAATGCCAGCGGTAGCAGCACGATGCTGGTGCCGATAAAAGGCAGAGCATCCAATATTCCCGCTAATATCCCCCAGAATACACTTTTTTCCACCCCTGCAACCGACAGGAGTGTCACACAGATAAGGGAAATCCCAAGCAGGATAAGAAGCTGCGCTTTCACATAGGTCGCCAGATAACGGATAACCTTAAGCGCCACTTCCAAAAGAATAACACTCCATTTCTGCTTTCCCACCATGGCAAGCAAATCGTCGTAGTCCTTGGCAAGCAGCACCGTGGCAATCATGGTGACCGCCAGCACTGCAAAAACGGAGCCTACCGCTTTTACATAGGTCCAGCTGTTCTGCAAAAGTCCCGGCAGAATAGAGATTTTCAGGTTTTCAAACGCAGCGTCTATCTGACCGGTGAGGGAATGGCTCAGATCGTCGGCTTCTATCCCAAGAAAACTTTCCATTTTGCCGCAGCAGTCCCCGATAAAAATACGCAGGGTTTCCTGCAGCCCGTCCACACCTGCTGCCCACTGGGGAATTTTCCGGAACAAATACACACTTGCCCACCACAGAAGCCCCATGAGCACCGCCCCAATGAGCACCAGCATGGCGCTTGCCATGTACTGCTTCTTTATTTTCGTTTTTTTCTGGATGTCGTCAAATGCCGGATAGCACAGGGTGAGCAGAATTCCTGCCGCTAAAATGGGCGTCAGCAGCGGAGAAAGATACCGTAAAAAAAAATAGACTGCTCCGGTTAAGAGGAGCAGTACCATTCCTTTTTGTTCATACCATTTCTTCTGCATGCCAATCCCTCCCCGCAATCTTTTGCAGCGCCCATCCATCGCGCCCGTCCTGTTGATAGGGTTTAGTATATGACATGTTTCTGTTTCTATTCTTATATATCTGTAAGAAATACACTGACAAAAGCTTCTGCACTTATCTGTCCAAATGCTCTGACAAAGGTTCCCTGTCTTTCATAAGCTTTTATTCTATCACAAAATCCGCAAATGCCGGATTTTGCGGCGCCTGGGTAAATGCCATGGTTTTGCCGGTCACGGGATGCCGGAAACTTAAGGAAGCGGCGCAAAGTGCCGTAAAGCGGATTTTCTTTTCCCGGGAGAGCTCTTTGCTTTCCTCGGAGCCGTACTTTTCATCTCCCAGAATGGGAAAGCCCGCGTGGGAAAGCTGCGCCCTTATCTGATGAAAACGCCCGGTTTCTATCTGCACGGCAAGCAATGTAAACTTTTCGGTTTCCGCTTTTTTCGTGTAAGTAAGAACCGCCTTTTTTGCCTGTGGGTCTGCTGCTTTCTCTGCCTGCGCATCCGCGGCGTCCTTTACCTGCACATTCGCGGCGTCCTTTATCTGCGCATCCGCGGCGTCCTTTACCTGCGCATCCGCAGCGTCCTTTATCTGCGCATCTGCGGCGTCCTTTATCTGCGCATCTGCGGCGTTCTTTACCACCGCCATACCCTTTTCTTTTGCCAGATAATCCACCAGCCTGCCGGTATTTTCCGGTACTTTTCCACATACCACCGCCAGGTATTCCTTCTTAAGCGTACCTTTTCCAAGCTGCGTCGTTAAATCCTCGGCGGCTTTTTTCGTTTTGGCAAATACCAAAAGCCCTTCCACAGGCTGGTCAAGCCGGTGAACAATACCCAGATATGGCATTTTCCCCGGATTTTTCTTTGCCACATAATTCTTCAGTTCACTGACTACATCCTTCTGCCCGATGCCGGCGCTTTCCGTTGCCAGCCCGGCAGGCTTCCGGATAACCAGTACCGCCTCGTCCTCGTATACAATCTGTGTCTGCATAATTTATACCTTGAAGCGGTAGCCCACACCCCAGATAGTTTCGATGTACTGGGGTTTCGCGGTATCGTACTCGATTTTTTCACGGATTTTCTTGATGTGGACCGTAACGGTGGCAATGTCACCGATGGAATCCATGTCCCAGATCTGGCGGAACAGCTCTTCCTTGGTATATACATGATTGGGATGCTCCGCAAGGAAGGTCAGCAAATCGAATTCCTTGGTGGTAAAGGTCTTTTCCACACCGTCCACATACACTCTTCTCGCAGTTTTATCGATGCGCAGTCCCCTGATTTCCACAATGTCGTTCTGGGGCTTTGCATTGGTGCCCACCAGTCTTTCGTATCTGGCAAGATGCGCTTTTACCCTTGCTACGAGCTCGCTGGGGCTGAAAGGCTTTGTCATGTAATCGTCCGCGCCCAGACCCAGACCTCTGATTTTATCAATATCATCCTTTTTAGCGGAAACCATGAGGATGGGGATATCCTTCTTTTCCCGAATCTGCTTGCACACCTCAAAGCCATCCACACTGGGAAGCATCAGGTCCAGTATAATCAGGTTAAAATCCTTTTCCAAAGCAGCCTTTAAGCCGCCGTCTCCGGTATTCTGTATTTCTACCTCGAAATCACTGAGCTCGAGGTAGTCCTTTTCCAAATCTGCAATCGCTTCTTCATCTTCAATAATCAGTATTCTGCTGCTCATACCTTTTCATTTCCTTTCTGCTCTTTATATTTACGGAGGACAAAATGCATGCAGGTGCCTTCGTCTTCCTTACTGGTGGCCCAGATGTAACCGCCGTGATCTTCAATAATTTTCTTTACAATGGAAAGCCCGATGCCGCTTCCGCCCTTTGTGGAGTTGCGGGAAGCATCCGTCCGGTAAAACCGTTCAAAAATCTTGGGCAGGTCTTTGGCGGCAATTCCCTTGCCGTTATCCTCGATTTCCACCCGGATGGAGTCTACCTCATCCAGTATACGGATATCAATAATGCCCTGCTCCTTATCAATATATTTTACACTATTACTGATAATATTATTGATAACGCGCTTAAGCTGCTCCGGATCGGCAATGATCAGTGTGGCGGGATCCACTAAATTGGAATAATTCAGTTTAATATTGCGGGAATCCAGCTCCAATCCCACCTCTTCCACGCAGTCTCCGAAATATTCGGCAACGTTTATGCGGTGAAAATGGTAAGGTATCCGGTTATTATCAATACCTGAATAAATTGTCAGCTCATTGATAAGCCTGTCCATGTCATTTGCCTTGTTATACACCGTTTTGATGTATTTATCCATTTTTTCCGGTGTATCGGCAACGCCGTCCATGATACCCTCCATGTACCCCTTGATAGCGGTAATAGGCGTTTTCAAATCATGGGAAATGTTGCTGATAAGCTCTTTGTTCTGCTTCTCCTGCTGCAGCTGTTCTTCCGTCGTTTCCTTCAGACGCAGGCGCATGTCCTCATAGTTGCGATACAGATCACCTATTTCACCGGACGCATCCGTAGAAAGCCGGTAATCAAAATTGCCTTCCTTTACCTTCTGCATGGCTACGTTCAGCTCGTTTACCGGTGTAAACACTCCCTTGTGAATCCACTGCGTCAGCATCAGGCTGGTAAATAACAGAATCAGGCAGATGGCAATAAACATATCTATCAAAAGCCGTTTGGAGATAATGCCGCTGATCCTTGTTACTATAAATACACTACCCTCTGACCCGTCCGAAAATCGGAAATCCACCTGTTTGACATATTTCTGCAGGTCGTTAAAATACATGGCGGCAGCATCCCCGTATTCGTAACCGTATTCGGGCAGTTTATCAAAAATAAGTTCTGCCGCTTCCATATTTCCCGCATAATAAATGGAATTGTTTTTTCTGACCAAAATGTAGGAATTTTTACGGTTAAGGCTTTTGTTTAAGGACTGTAGATAAGCGGTGTCTTCAAATTTCCCCGGTTCGCTCACCGCCGTATCCGCCAGTTTCTGATAAAGCATCTGTACCTGTTCGCCCACAGACTGCACACTGTCCACCATTTCTGCATAATTGACCTGTCCAAAGAAATGCGGCTGGTCATCCTGCACCAGGTATACACTGATGGCCAAAAAAGCTAATGCGGTCAGTATCAGGGGCAAAAAAACAATGGACGCAAATGCTATGCGCAATCTTGTCTTGAATTTCATATTCCCTCTCATTCCGCCGTTTATGCGGCTATTACCGAATTTATGGAAATTATATCATCTTTTCTTATAAAAAGAAATGAACTGATTCGAAGAATATCCTAAAAAAATTATAAAAAACAGTTGACTTTCTATATTATCTGTATTATATTGATAACAGTAACGGTTACTACTTTCAGAAAGGAACTCTATGGCAGTAAAATACAGTAAGCAACGAGAAGAAATAAAAGCATATCTTTCTACCCGGAAGGATCATCCGACAGCTGACCAGGTTTACACCGCCATGCGCACTAAGATACCAAATATCAGCCTTGGGACCGTTTACCGGAACTTAAATCTCTTAGCAGATACCGGCGAAATCCTGCGGCTGCAGGTAGGGGACAAAACGGATCATTTCGATTACGATACTTCCCCGCATCACCACTTTGTCTGCAAAAAATGCGGTGCTGTCATAGATCTCGCCATGCCAAGTATTGATTCGGTAATGGAAACCGCAGCCCTGGGCTTCAACGGTACCATCGAAGGCTACGATATTTATTTTTACGGTACCTGCGAAAACTGCCGGGTGTAAGTGGATTTTCCTTAAATTTGTTTGCAAAAGTTCTGAATTTTCCTTTGAAATTGTTCGCAAGAGCTTCGAGTTTTCCTTTGGAATTGTTTGCAAGAGCTTTGGAATTTCCGTGAAATTGTTTGTAATTTATTTCCTGAAAGTTTAAGCCCTTTCGGGAAACAATAACCAATAAAACCATTTTATTTACAAGAAAAGGAGAAATGAATTATGAAATTTGTATGTCAAGTATGCGGTTATGTTTACGAAGGAACTGAAGCACCTGCAGAGTGCCCTATCTGCCACGCACCTGCTTCCAAGTTCACTGTACAGTCTGCCGATAAGGTATGGGCTGCAGAGCATGTTGTAGGCGTTGCACAGGGTGCACCCGAAGATATCATCAAGGACCTTCGTGCTAACTTTGAAGGAGAATGCTCCGAAGTCGGCATGTACCTGGCAATGGCACGTGTAGCTCACAGAGAAGGCTATCCTGAAATCGGTATGTACTATGAAAAAGCAGCTTACGAAGAAGCAGAACATGCTGCAAAATTTGCAGAACTCTTAGGTGAAGTGGTAACCGACTCCACCAAGAAGAACTTACAGATGAGAGTTGACGCTGAAAACGGCGCAACCGCCGGCAAAGTAGACCTTGCAAAACGTGCAAAAGAATTAAACTTAGACGCTATCCACGACACCGTCCATGAAATGGCACGCGACGAAGCAAGACACGGCAAAGCATTTGAAGGATTACTGAATAGATACTTTGGCTAAGCTACAAGCCGAGCAATAAAAAAGAAGAGATTACATCGAGGGAGCCTGCTCACTAAGATGTAGTCTCTTCTTTTTTATTATACGGCGACAGCCGTCCATGAGGGGCTGCCCCGCAGCCCCCGAATGGCGCATGGCGCAGCCTGAAATTGCCAGGACTCAACCCCATTTTCCGCACTCGCCGGCATTTTTAAAGCAAATATAACAATTCTTCCATTTTGCTTCCTCTTTTTACAAACTCTTTAAAGCATAATCTTAAAATTTCTTTTTTTGCTGTTTCAAATAAGATTGGTTTTAAAGCATTTATTCACTAATCCCCCTTTTGCTTCTTGAATTTCCATTAAATTAGAAGCATTTTTCACTTATTGGAGAATTTGCTTTCCTGATTTTTCCTTCCCGAAAAGCATTTCAGACTTTTTTCGCAATTTGCTTTATCTTTCCCGCTATGCTTTAAAGCATTTTCCTCTATGTTGATTTTTTGCTTCATTTCAAACGCAATAGGATGCCCTTTATGTCTATGCACATTTATATAATCCGCTATGGAAGGAATAAAAAAGAAGGGGAACAAACTCATGTCCGTCCCCAACAAAATCAATTTATTCTTTATCTTTTGCTTTGTTAACCAATTCGGCGGTGTTTCTGCTTAATTTCATGCCCCCGGTCTTTTCTATAAAAAAACCAGCATAGCCGATTAAGACTATGCCGGTTATTGATATACCTGCAGTTAGCAGGAGCCTTTTATACGATACCGGAAATGATAAGAGTGCTAACACCGGGGCTGACCACCCATGCACCACTTGCCGGATCCTGGGTATAGGTGGCTGCAGGAACCGTAATCCGGCCTGCTACACTGCTGAAGGTACCGCTTGTTTCATCATACGTATACTGTGCCCCTTCTGCCCAGCCGGCTCCGTTAAAGGTAACGGAGAGATTGCTGAGAATCGGGGAAAAAGTATCCAGAACCACTACACCGGCAGTAGCATCTGCGGCTGTATTTCCCATGTTCTGAATTAAGAAAGTGTAGGTAAGAGTTCCGTTTTCCGTAACAGGAACCGGGCTTACCGATTTGGTGATGGACAGGATAGGCGCTTCCTCTACAAGGATGGTTTCACTGACCGTAACCGGTGTAATACCGGTTGCGGATACAACCGCCGTATTGGTAATCCTGGAACCTGTTTCCATGGGTGCAAAAGAATTCACCTCTGCCTCATAAATAACGGTTGCATTTCCACCTGCCGGCACCGTCAGCCCGGTAACCGTAAGCGGAGAAACCGCCGCCACCGTAGGGGCAGGCTGCAAAACACCGTTTGCGTAAAATTTAACCGTTCCGGGAATATACGTTAACGGTGTCAGTGTTTCCGTGCCAAAATTATATTCACCGAGATTATCTGTAACAGTTATGCCGCTGAAAGGGACAGCTCCCGAATTTACAATACTGATGACATATGTTACATTATCATTTTGTCCGTAGGTATTGTTTACCGCTGTTTTTGTTGCCGATAAAACTTCCATAATTTCGCCGACAGCAATATTGGAATTGGCTACTGCGTTGCCATATCGCAGCTGCGCCTGATTGGTAAATCGTGCCATACACTATTTCCTCTCTTAGTTAAGGTATAGTATATTATATGAAGAAATCCACTCAGGTTTCCTATATCCGGATAAAATCAGTTAACTTCCACCAGGGAAATATTATCTATGCACACTCTGTGCCGGCTGTCGATTCTCTCGCTGACAGCGCCTAAGCATACGCTTAAGAAAGCATCCGGATCCGTATCGCTTTCCATGGTAAAGGTGGTGCTGAAGGTCTGATAGTCAGAAGAAAGCGTCACAATGTTTTCTCCGGAATAGACCGGCCAGCCCTTGTCTTCCCTGCCCTGAATAATGACACGAATGTCTCTTTTCATATCGGATTTGGCTTCAAAGGTTAAGGTATACGTTTTTCCCTTTTCAAGAGTGATATTATTCTGCTTGAGCTGGACGTTCCAGTCACTGGCTCCGGTGTCAAGAATGGTAAAATCCATGGCATTGTCTTCTGACAGGGAATCCACCACGTAATTCGCATCTGCAGAAGTATCCACAAAAATCTCGTATCCGCTCGTCCCCGCATTGAAGCTGCCGTTCTTAATCATCACATTCTCCTCCACACGCACCTTGTCCAGATAATAATCCCCGGCACTGCTAAAACCAAATTGAAGTGTATTGGCTCCTTCTTTTCCGGAATATACAAACTTTAAGCTGTAGGTATCCTGCTTTTCGGACAAAGCTATGTCATGTTCTTCCCCATTCAGAAGGACTTTCATATGGCTTCCCGCTTCCGCCTGCATTTCAAAGCTTAAGAGATATTCCGCGTTCTCCGTCAATGCCAGGTCTTTCTGCGTAACATGGAACGGGGTATCTGAATCCTTTGACATATTTACATGAAGTCTTCTGCCGTCGCTTAACGGTGTAACCTCATATGTCACCGCATCATTTTCCGTAAAATCCCAGCTTCCGACTCTGTCGGTACCTTCCTGGAAATTTGCATTGTAAACGTAATTGCCATCGGAAAGAACAGTCTTACCGCCTGCGCTGCCAGAACCTTCCGTTGTCATCTCCAGACGCACATTGGATATAGAAATCGTTGCAGTACTATCTGTTTTACCCATATTGAATTCCAGTCGTCCGGTGGGGTCGTTTTCCGCCGTCACCGTGAAATCAAATGCGTAGCTCTGTTTTTCCTTCGTAAGAGTAAGCTCTGTATCCTCCAGATAACGGATCCATCCGGCATTGGGCGCCGTAACCGCTACCTTCATGGTGCGTTCTTCATCGGCACAGGCATCAAAGGTTACCCGGTATTCGCTTCCCTTCAGGATAGGAATATCCGGCTGTACCAGCTGGATGCTGTATTCCTCACTGCCGGCATTCGCTGTGGAGATAACAATTTCATTATTCTTAATTTCCGCATTGCCTTCTCCGCCGTTCTGCGCCATGAACTTCCAGTCTGCATTATCCGTCAAATCCTCTGACGCAGAAAAATCTCCGTTGATGACATAGTTGCCGTTTTCATCCGGTTCTCTGTAGGTGATTTCCTTTTCCGGTTTTGTGACATTTTCGTCATATTCATCTTTCTGGTATACTCTTACATAATCAATTTCATAGGTTGCACCGGCTATATCCGTAGTTGCATCCGGATTACCGGGCCAGTTTCCGCCCACCGCCAGATTAAAGATGATATAATAGGGCTGGTCAAAAGGTGCCGGAAAAGTAATTTCCCCTAAACCCTCCGTTGCTGAGTACCAGTCATTTGCTGTGTGTATCAGATTGCCATCCACATACCACTTGATTTCCCCCGGGTTCCATTCACAGGCATAGGTATGGAACTCTTCTGCGAAATCCCCCTCGGAAAGTACATAGCTGCCCTGGCTTTCTTTGTGCGGGTTTCCATAGTGGATGGTTCCGTAGGTGGTTCCCGTATCATTACCCAACACTTCTGCAATATCAATTTCCCCGCATCTCGGCCACTGACCGTATAAATTTTCATCCGTGGGCATCATCCAGAATGCCGGTAAAAAGCCCTGACCTTTCGGCATTTTAATGCTTGCTTCAAAGAGACCGTAAGTAAAATCATGCTTGCCCTGGGTATTCACACGTCCGGATGTGTAGGCAGTGTTACCGTTCTCATCCTTCGTTTCCACCGGCTTTATGACAAGCTTTCCGTCCTTTGTATACACATTTTCTTCCGATTTCACATAGGACTGCAGTTCATTGTTCACCCAGCCCGGTTCATGAAGCTCATAATTCCAGTCATCCTCTGAAATTCCGTCTTCAAAATCATCCTCCCATACCAGGTTGTACCCCGTCATGTCAAGGTCATTTCCCTGCACCGGTTCTGTTTCCCGGATTACCGTTTCCTGTACGGTCTCCGTATTCTCTGTCTGTTTCTCTGCTCCCTTTTCCTTGCCGCAGCCCGCTGTCATTACCATTGTAAATGCCAGAACAGCCGTCAGCCATTTTGCTGTTTTTCTTTTCATTCCGTACCCTCCCGTGGTTATACTGTTTTATCGGTTCCAGATATTTATGAGTTCCTGTAAAATCGGTTTATAATGTTCCCCGGTAATACCAAAATCCATTTCCTTATAAGTCCATGCCGCAAATCCGACGTCAAATTTGCGGAATACCTCATTTGCATCCCTGAACCAGCGAAGCGTATCCATAACCGGTGCTCTGTCGATAACGCCAAATTCACCGCAATATAAAGGTACACCTGCTTTTTTTGCCGCATCTACGGCATCCGCAATCAGCTCTTCCATGAATTTGGGTCCCATCTCACCGGAATGTGCATTGACCGCTACATTTCCCTGATACCCCAGCACTTTGGAATTTTCCCTGTAATATTCCATGGTTGCCGGATAGGAAATTTCCTTATTGGGGTCCATTGCCGCCACCCAGTATGCTTTCTGATGGGTAAACAGAAGCGGCTCATAGAAATGGAAGGTAAAAATAATATTTTCATCTTCCGGTTTTCTTAAAAATCTGACGGTTCTGGCGCTGTTCCACTGGATGCCGCCGTAGATAATCGGAGTTGTGGGTGCATACCGGCGGATTTCTCTCACCGCACGGATGATTAAATCATTCCAGGCTTCTGCCACATCCTCCTCCACAATTTCATTCAAAAGCTCAAAAGCCATGAAATCTTTATTTCCGTAGCGTTTTGCAAGCCTTCTCCACAGCGCAAGAAAACGGTCCATCAGCGCAGGGCTCCTAAACAGACTGTTTTCCATGGTACCTGCATCGTTAAAATCATAGCCGTAAACTTTATGCATATCCAAAATCATATTCAGCTTGTTTTCCCTGCACCAGTCTGTTACCCGGTCAAGTAATTCATAGCCGCTTTCGATGGGAGTTCCATCTTCCGTTTCCAGAACATTGTAATCGACCGGCACCCGGACATGGTCAAAACCCATTTCCGCAATTCTGTCCAGATCCTCTTTATGGATAAAAGATGCCAGATGTTCTTTACTGTAATCACACTGTGATAAATATCCGCCTAAGTTAATTCCACGTTTTAAGTTCATCCTGATTTTCCTCCTTGCAATCCCTGTTTTGGATTTGTATCTTCCCTATACAAATCCGGTGACTCTTTCATTTCTGTTTTAAGTATGTCTGAAATTCTATGAAATGAATATCGTTTTATTGCTTTTATTTATGTTTTTATGCTATCATATACTTGATAAAAGTCGTTCTGTTCCTTACATTTTTTACAGGGAGGAAATCTAAAATGAGTATTTTCCGGTCAGACACCTCCGGACAGGTTCTTGCCTACCGGGATTTTGTGCAAAGAGAAGAGCGCTTTGTAAGAGCGCCCTATAATCCGGAGCTGGAATTTTATCAGGCCGTCGTATCCGGTAACCTGAAAAAGATAAAAGAAATGACAAAAGAAAGCTTTCTTGCTAAAAAAGAAGGCTGGGGTACCCTGTCTGCAAATCCGGTCCAGAATGTAAAGTACCATTTTGCCATTACCGCTGCCGTTATTGCCCGTTATTGTATCAACGCCGGCATGGATCTGCATGTAGCCTATAATTTAAGTGATTATTACATCTCTGCTGCGGACAGATGCCATACCCCGGAGGAAATTGCTTCCCTCCATACCCCTCTGTGTCTGGACTACACCCGCCGCATGAAGGAGCTCATAAAACAGAACGTCTGCTCACAGCCGGTGGTAAAATGTATCGATTATATCTACGACCATCTGCACACCCGCATTACTCTGACACAGTTGTCAGAAATAGCCGGTTTAAGCCCTTCTTACCTGTCACGGCTGTTTCAGAAAGAAACCGGTCAGAGTATCAGTTCCTATATCTGTGAACAGAAAATCAATACTGCCAGGAACATGTTGCTGTTTTCCTCGTATTCTTCCGCGGAAATAGCCGCTATTTTAGCCTTTCCCAGCCAAAGCTATTTTTCCGGTACCTTTAAGAAAAAGACCGGCATGACTCCCTCCGACTACCGTCTTCACGGAAGGCGGCGTGAGGAAACCCTTTTATAGAAAACCAGGGCTATGATTGTCGAACCCCCTTCCGCAATCAAAAAGGTAAACCAGATAATATAGGACGGTACACCGTTACCGTGCAGCACAAGCATGGTAAACCCATAAGCTACCGGCACTACAAATAAAAACTGTCTGCATACAGAAACAATCAGGGACGGCAGACCGCTGTCCAGCGCCTGGAACACTCCCTGAAAAGCAATATTGCATCCGGCAAATACAAAGCTTAACGAAATAATACGGATGGCGCTGATGCACAGACTTTGTGTTTCACCCGAAAGGTCAAATAAAGCCGAGAACGGTGTTGCAAAGACCTCCAGAATAACAAACCCAGTCAGCATAATATATAAGGTATACCGGAGTCCGCAACGAATGGCTTTTTGCACCCGCTCTTTATCTCCCATACCATAATTAAAAGCAACAATAGGGGTAATCGCATCCCGGAGTCCGAAAGCCGCAAACAGTATAAACTGCTGGATTTTATAATAAAGCCCATATGCCGTTACCATATTTTCGCTGACCTTTACCAGAATAATATTCAGAAGATATGTCATGACGGACATAAGCGCCTGGGCAATAATGGCCGGCACGCCAATGGCATAAATACTTTTTATGACATCCCCCGAAGGCTTAAAATATTCCTTCTTCTTTTCAATTTCTTTATTCCATTTCAGGTGGGCAAAAAGCGCCACCAGAAAAGATACAATCTGTCCGAGTACGGTGGCGTATGCTGCACCCCGTACACCCAGCCTGGGAAAGCCTAAAAGCCCATAAATCAGGATGGGGTCAAAAATAATATTACATACCGCGCCTGTTACCTGTGCAATGGTAGAATATAAGGATTTCCCGGTTGCCTGCAGCATTTTTTCCAATACCGAGAAGTAAGAAATACCAAAAGAAAAGACGCAGCATATTCTCAGGTAATCCACACCCATTTCCAAAATAAGCGGATTTTTCGTCTGGGATGCAATATAACTGCGGCAGCCAAAAATTCCGAACAACAGAAATACTGCATAGATTACAGTTGCTAAAAATAACGTGTTGCCGGCAGCCAGCCCCGCCCTTTTACTGTCCTTTGCGCCCAGGCATTTGGCAATTAATGCATTGGCGCCGACGCCGGTTCCTATTCCGATTGCCACCATAAACATCTGTACCGGAAACACCAGTGTCAGCGCATTGATGGCAGCCTCTCCGTTTTCCTGCATATTGGCCACAAAGGCACTGTCCACAATATTATAAGCAGCCTGCAGCATCATGGATAAAATCATAGGAATTCCCATGTTCAGCATAAGCTTGTTAACCGGCATTTCTGCCATCTTGTTTTGTTTTACGTTTTCCATTTCTTCTCCTTTTCCCTCGTTGTCACAACAAAAAAACGTGCAACCCATAGTTTCCTATAGATTACACGCATTTGCTGGATTTACATCTATTATTTTTATTTTGCAGAACTCATTATAACAGAAAATACTATTTTGTGTAAGGATTTCTTTTAAAAATTTATTTTCTGAAAACTAATTTTTTTCAGCCGCCAGTTTCCGGACATACTTTTCCGGTCTGTCCAGGTCTTCCGCTATCTTCTGCATGGTTCTGCCTTTTTGCAGCCATTTTAAAATCAGTTCCCTGTCACGGGATTTTTCGCCTTCCGCTAAGCCTTCTGCCATGCCTTGCGCTAAACCTTCCGCCATGCCTTGCGCTTTGCCTTCCGCCATGCCGGCTGCTCTTGCCTCCGCTTCCGCCTTTTCCCTGCCTATCCGGCTCTGGAGTTCGATTTTCATTTCATACGTCATATAGTTTTCTCTCCATTCCGTATCCTGCCGGATTTTCTCCACTTCCGTCTGCAGTCCCTTGGTAAATGTATCCGTGGGATTGCCCGTCCGGAAATAATCCAGCAGGTCCGCCGCTTCCTTTTCGATTTCCGTTCTGTCGCCGCCAATGTTCACAAAAATTGTCTTTCTTTTGTCATCCAGTACGATGTCCGATTTTCCCCGGCAGACCGTTTCAAAGGTATAAATGCTCTTGTTCTGTCCGAATAAATCAAACCCGCAGATAAATATCACCATGGATTTCTGCAAATTCGTATACATCTGACCTGTCTGTATCTGGTAGTTATCCATCTGGCTGTGATAGTAGCGGCTCCGCAAAGGCAGTTCCCCGGTATTCATCACCTGCATCTCAATGTCATAGGAATTGCCGTCCACATCCTTTGCATACACGTCCAGCCGCACACCTTTTCCCAGGTAACCGGTTTTTATGCTTTTCTGCTCCTGCACGATGTACAACTCTGCAATCTGAAGCCCCGTTATCCGTTGTAAAAGCTCTTTGCAATCCTCCGGGTTCCGGAACACGGAGCAGAACATTACGTCATTGAAGATGCCGATTTTGGAAAAGTCGGTCTGTTTCCGCAGGATTTCCGCCATCTGCTCCCTTGTTACTGTAAATTTGTTTGTCATGGGTCCTCCTTTCAGGGAGGTCCCCGATGCTTCCATGCGCTCACTCATGCAGTCTGCACGCTTTTGAAAGAAACCTGTTCCAAAAGCGCTGCCACTTTGGAAGAACCCCTTCCCCTGCATGACTTCCGCATGAAGCTTACACAAACCTCCCTGCTTTTTAGTTGAATAAGAAATTTAAGCAGTGAAGTTTGATGAGTAAATAGAATGTATCTTTTAGAAAAATTAGAATATTAGATTGTGAACTTTCTGCTTACATGTAGTGTAACATAATAATTACGTTTTTTCAATATGTAAATTACTTTTTTTAGATTTCCCACTGACTTGTAATTTAGGAACCGGCATTGTAAAATAAAGGTATGTGTAAAAAATAACAGACCTATCCGGGAGGGAAATTTATGTATCAGGATAAAAAAATCTGGGTGGGATGTGCCGGTGATAAAAAAGTGTACATCTACCCGAAAATGGCAAACCGCCATGGACTTATTGCCGGTGCAACCGGTACCGGTAAAACAGTGACCTTAAAAGTGCTTGCCGAGTCTTTCAGCGATTGCGGCGTACCTGTATTTTTAGCCGATGTAAAGGGCGACCTCGCCGCCATGTGCCGTCAGGGTGAAGCAAACGGCTCCGTAGCGGAACGTGCCGCTAAAATGGGACTTGATAAAGAAGGCTTTTCCTTTCAGAAATATCCGGTCAATTTCTGGGATGTATACGGAGAAAAAGGCATGCCTTTAAGAACAACTGTTTCGGAAATGGGTCCCCTGCTGCTCAGCCGTATTTTAGACCTGAACGATACCCAGTCCGATATTTTATCCATCATCTTTAAGATTGCCGATGATGAAGGACTGCTCTTAATCGACACCAAGGACCTGCGCGCCATGCTGCAGTATGTCAGTGAAAATGCCAAGGAATACAGCATGCAGTACGGCAACATGTCTTCTGCCAGCTTAGCCGCCATTATCCGTTCCGTGGTAGCACTTGAAGGAGAAGGCGGAGAACAGTTCTTCGGCGAACCCGCCCTGAATATTGCCGACTGGTTCTCCAGAGACTGTGACGGAAAGGGCTGCATCCAGATACTGGATTGCCAAAGATTGATTAACAATCCCACCATGTACGCTACCTTCCTGCTGTGGATGCTCTCCGAACTGTTTGAACTCCTGCCGGAAGCAGGCGATCTGGAAAAGCCTAAAATGGTGTTCTTCTTCGATGAGGCCCATATGCTTTTCGATTCTGCCTCCAAGGCACTGCTCACCAAGATTGAGCAGGTGGTAAAATTAATCCGCTCAAAGGGCGTCGGCATTTACTTCGTTACCCAGAATCCCAAGGATATTCCCGGCGGTGTGTTAAGCCAGCTTGGCAACAAAATCCAGCATGCTCTTCATGCATATACCCCCGCAGAGCAGAAGGGCGCCAAGGCTGCAGCCCAGTCCTTCCGTGAAAATCCCGCCTTTAACACCTATGATACCCTGTTGGAATTGGGCATCGGAGAGGCACTTGTTTCCGTTCTGGACGAAGGTGGTGTTCCTACCATAGTAGAACGCTGTCAGATTTTGCCTCCCCAGAGTAAAATGGGCGCTTTGGATGACAGTGAACGCCAGAAAGAAATTACAGACAATCTTTTATACATCCGTTATAAGGATTTCTTTGACCGAGATTCCGCTTATGAATTTCTGCAGAGACAGTCCGCCGCCGATGCGGAGGCTGCCCAGAAAGCGGCTGAAGAAGCTGCTGCAAAGAAAGCTGCTGAAAAGCAGGCATTGGCGGAGCAGAAAGCCGCCGAAAAGCAGGCTCTTGCAGAACAGAAGGCCGCCGAAAAGCAGGCTCTTGCAGAACAGAAGGCCGCCGAAAGACAGGCTCTTGCCGCACAGAAAGCTGCCGAAAAAGCAGCCCAGAAACAGACTGCTGCCCGCAACAGGGCGGTGAAAAGTGTGGCCAGCTCCGCTGCCGGCACCATAGGCAGGGAACTTGGCAACTCCCTCGGTTCCTCCGTGGGCGGCAAATTTGGCAAAAAGTTAGGCGGAAACGTAGGCGCCTCCTTAGGACGCGGATTGTTAAGCACCTTCCTGAAGTTTTAAGAAAACGTTGCTGTGAATAATACAACGGCATAGTCTGCTGTTAACCAGACTATGCCGTTTTTTTCACCTCTCTTTTTTCTTTCTCATCCCCATCATGCATGCAATGCCCACCAGCATGGTCGGCAGCATAAGCACCGTCATTTCCGCAAGCCGGTTGCCGTTGTCTAAAACTCCGCCCGCATCCGTTGCCGCTGTCATGAGAAACGAACCGCTTATGTAAGCATTGTTGACCGCATGAAGAAATGTTGCCGGCCAGACAGAACCGGATTTTTTCGTCAGGTACCATTGAATGGATCCCACACCTATACAATAGGGAATGAACACCAGAAAGCCCAGATACGGGGCTCCCGGATAATCCAGTCCGAAGGTATGTCCCTGGGCAATCATGGGAAAATGCCATACAGCCCAGACCGTACCGCCGATAAGACAGGCACCCACATCCCCAAACTTTTCCTCTAACTTCGGGTACATATAGCCGCGCCAGCCCGCTTCTTCCCCAAAAGCCGCTGCGGAATAAACAAGCGCACTGACCAGACAGGCTGCCGGCAACACCACAGTCATCTGCTTCGCCGAAAAAGCCTCCGTGTGCCGCAGCCAGAGCAATCCCCATCCTGCTTCTATGTATAAAACCGGAATAAGCACGGCGAGTACATAATATTTCTTTTTGCCGGCAAAGCCTATCGCAGGCTCCATGCCTCGAAATCCTTCTTTAGTCCGCAGCCTTGTCAGAAGCATTGCCGCAAGGGGCGCAAACATGAAAAGCATAAGAACAAACTGCATCGCCATGTCTTCGAATCGCACACCCATTGTATAAGCTGCCGCACCCAATCCCCAGGTAAGTCCGAAGGAAATGCCGATATACATCCAAAACCTTTTTTTATTCATACATTTCCCCCCTTTTCCGGAATAAAAGCACACTACCCTTATAGGATATAAAATACAGGAGAATTATGATTGCCGGCATGCAGACCTCAAGCAGCTGCACCGCCTCCATATGCCGGGTCATCCATTCCAATAGGGGCATCATACCTGCTCCGTCCTCCATCGCCGCCGGTTCAAAGAGCAGCCAGACCATCGCCGCAAAGAAAAGAAATACCATCAGTGCCGTTTTGACATACCGTGCTGCCCTGCTCCCAAAGGCAAACAGAAACGGAAATTCTACCGCGGCAATAAAAAGTGCGGAAACAACCAGTAAAAACAGCATGGTACCGAGCATGGATATGTTCAAAACCATATCCTCCGCAAGCTCTTCTTTCCTTATTCCCCCCAGAACAAATCTCTGCAAAACCACCAGCAGATTTGCCAGTGTATAATAATAAATCCCCATAAATGCATACTTTTCCTGCACATATTTCCTGCCTCCTGTGGGAAGGCTTAACACAAATGTCCGGATGGAATTTTTTTCATCGGAGGCAAAAATCTTTTCCGGAATGCTGATGCCGTAACAGACAGCTATAAGACCTAAAATTGCCAGGAAAAGGGCTCCGTCCATTCCATCCGGGTCCCCCCAGAAGACCATACCGATTAAAATCAGCGCACAAACCGCCAGTATCCGCAGCATCCATTTCCCTTTTGCCGTACAAAAATCCTGATAAAGAAGACCTGTCATTTTCTGCCTCCTTTCCGGTAAAACCGCACGCTGAGTCCGTAAGAAATCACATAAAAAAACACCATTCCCACGACCTCTGCCCACAGATACCTGCTTACTATGTTCCTGCCTTCCCGGATTTTTTCCATCAGATACCGGAACAGTTCCATGCCCGGCAGAGCATCCAGCAGGGTTATGAACTTCAGGTAAAGAAGACCGACCGGCACCAGAAACAAAATCAGGCTGGCTACAGTTCCTTTCTTCTTTCCAAGTGCATAAAAAAGCGGAATTTGTATGCCACAGAACAACAGTAATACGGCTGCTATCACCAAAAACAACTGCGTCAGATTTTTCATGGACAGTTCTTCTATTCCCACTGCCCCGGCGCTGGCTGCCACAATGGCTGCCGACAAAAAGGAGCTTCCCATGCTGATGGCGCCAAATGTCAGATAAATCAGATATCTTGCCGTAACCGCATCCGCAGCTTTTACCGGCAGTGTTCTCACAACCTTTTCAAAACCCGCCTGTTCATCCATTTCAAAGCACCGCAGGGCATCCACAAAGAATCCCATCGGAATAAGCAGGCTGATGCCGATGATATAAAAAAGAATCACCGGCGCATTTTCTTCATTGATTGCCTCTTCCACTTCCCCGGAAAGCATCCGTCCCATATTTCCGTACCGGATACTCAATACAACTAAAAGTGCGAAAATGAGTGTTGCGATGCAGACCGGTATCATGGTGCGCAGAAGCTTTTTCAAACAACACATGTCCTTATAATACAAACCTCTCATAAGCGCGCCTTTCCTGCCTCTGCAGGCTTTATGCTCTCTGCCTCATCGGATGCTGCTCTCCCGCCTGCTCTGGCATTTTCCCTTGCCACATAAAACAGCATGATTTCTTCGAGGGTTGCCGGTTCTACCAGCGCATCACCCCATTTTTTACGGGCTGCATCGGTGTCATTTACCAAAATTTCACAGCCGTAGGCTTCCATTCTTTTGAATATGACACAATCGTCATTTATATTCTCCGCCTCTTTTTTTCCGCATCGGATAATGGCATGCTCCTCTAAAATGGAATCCTTTTCCCCGGAAAGAAGTATTCTGCCCTTATCTATGAAAGTAATCTCATCCGCAATCCGTTCCAAATCGGATATGATGTGGGAAGACAGAAAAATAGAATGCTCCTCATCCACTATGAATTCCTGGAAAATATCAAGAATTTCATTCCTGACCACAGGGTCTAACCCGCTGGTAGGTTCATCCAAAATCAGAAGCTTCGCATGATGGGAAAGCGCCACCGCAATCTGCAGTTTCATGCGCATACCTCTTGAGAACTTTCCGCAGGGCTTCTTTAAGGGAAGCCCGAACCTTGTCAGGTACCTTTGGAAGACTTCACAATCCCAGTTTGCATATACATAGGACATCATCGTTGCAATCTGCTTCGGCGTCATAAACTCGTGAAATCCCATTTCATCAAAAACGACACCTATGTCTTCTTTTATCGTCTGCTCGTCCTTTTGAAAATCCTTCCCGAAAATTTTAATCTCTCCCGCGTTTAACGGCATCATATTCAGCATAGCCTTAATGGTCGTAGTTTTACCGGCGCCGTTCTGTCCGATAAAACCGTGTATTCTGCCTGCGGTTACCTGCAAATCCACGTTTTGCAGGACAAACCCGTCATAACTTTTATTCAGATTGTGAATTTCTATAACATTTACTTCCTTCTCGCTACCCACTTTCTGCACCTCCCAAAATTTTGCATTTCTTCCTCTTGCAATTATTCCCTCGCATACCTTTTCCGGCTGTATCTGAATTTTTACATTTCCTCTAACAGCATCCGGAATGTTTCCACCATTTCTTCCTTTGTGAGGCCGGCATCCAGTGCTTTCTGAATACCCTTGGCAAAATATTCTTCCGTTTCCGCCAGCATGCGTTCCCGCAAAAGCTCCTTATTCTGGGCTTTCACAAAACTGCCTCTGCCGGTAAAAGACTCAATGAAGCCATCCCGTTCTAATTCCTCATAGGCTCTTTTGGTGGTAATCATACTGATGCGAAGGTCCTTCGCCAGTGTGCGCATGGAAGGAAGGGCGTCCCCTGCCTTCAGCTCACCGCGTAAAATCATTTCGCGGATTTGCACCTCAATCTGCTCGTAAATCGGCGCACCGCTTGTGTTGCTGATGATAATATCCATGGTTTATCCTCTTACATGATTTAATTGTATATATCGTATATATACAATATACCTTTTGTGGAATATTGTCAAGAGAAAAAACTTCCGGTTACATGAAATATGCGCAATAAGAAACCGGCTCCCCGGTCAGGCAATAAGCCTGGCTATGGAGAGCCGGTCTGAAATTCCATTTTTCATTCATTTCTGAATTAACATCTTGAAAGCAGGTCAGCCAGGCAGCCGCGCTGCTTCCGCCATCGTTCACCTTACAGGAAGATGAATTTCGCTACGAACAGAATTGCTAAAATGTACATAAGCGGTGTAATCTTCTTAGCCTTGCCGCATACGAGGTTGATAACCACATAGGAGATAACGCCTGCTGCGATACCTTCGGAAATGCTGTAGGTTAAAGGCATGAAAATCAGTGCCAGGTAAGCGGGAACTGCTTCTGTGAAGTCGGAGAAATCGATGTCCACTACTGCGGAAATCATTAAGAAACCGACAAACAGAAGAGCGGGAGCTGTTGCAAATCCCGGAATGGCAATGAAAATCGGGGATAAGAAGATAGCTACCAGGAATAATAAACCGGTTACGATGGAAGAAAGACCGGTTCTTCCGCCTTCTGCCACACCTGCAGAGCTTTCTACGAAGGTAGTGGTGGTGGAAGTACCGAGTACGGCACCTGCACTGGTTGCAATAGCATCTGCCAAAAGAGCCTCTTTGATGCGGGGCAGCTTGCCATCCTTGTCAAGCATATCTGCCTTGTTTGCACAGCCGATCAAGGTTCCGAGAGTATCAAAAATATCTACAAACAGGAAAGAAAATACAATGGCAATAAAGTCAAAAATCTTGAGTCCGTTGAAGTCAGCCTTAAAGCACTGACCGAAGGTGGAAGAAATCGCACCTAAATTAAAGCTGCTCCATGCAGGAATTAAAGAGTAGTAACCTGCTTCGGGAACCACGGTGTAAATACCGGTAAACTGGCAGATAATACCTAAAATCCAGGTTGCGAAAATACCGATCAGGATAGCGCCGCGAACCTTCTTTACATATAAAATTGCGATGATAAAAGTACCGATAATCGCAAGCAGTGCGGAAATACCGACAGTGTGGAAATCCTGTCTGAAATCGACCAGGGAAACCAGTGTAGCAGAGTCCACAACGATTTTACCGTTCTGCAGACCGATGAAAGCTACGAATAAACCGATACCAACGGAAACGCCCTTCTTAAGCTGAAGAGGAATGGCATTAAAAATAGCCTCACGCACATTGGTAAGTGACAGTACAATGAAAATGATACCTTCCACAAATACGGCAAACAGTGCAATCTGCCAGGAATATCCCATGGAGCCGCATACCGTGTAGGCAAAATAAGCATTGAGTCCCAGTCCGGGTGCCAGTGCAAACGGGTAATTGGCAAGCAGCGCCATGGCAATGGTTCCGATAAAGGAAGCCAGAGCGGTAGCGATTAAAACTGCCTGTGCGTCCATGCCGGATGCGGAAAGAATGCTGGGGTTTACCGCCAGGATGTACGCCATGGTCATGAAAGTGGTAATACCTGCCACAACCTCGGTACGGACGGTGGTTTTGTTTTCTTTGAGTTTAAAGAATTTTTCTAACATAAGTACCTCCCTCTTTTTTAATAAAATACTATTTTATTATATTTTTATTGACATGAAAAAGCAAGGATAAGTTACCTTGCTTTACATGAATATTTCTTATGCGATTGTTAAAACGCCGCATCGGACACATCAAAGGGATTGTCTTTGCCTTCCAGTGCGTACCGGCAGCCTAAAATACTGTTTTTCACCATGTAGTCAATGGCTTCTTCGGTGTAAAATGCCGTGTGGGGCGTTACGATGACATTGGGGAAGGAACGCAGCACCGCCAGTTCCTCGTTGTGCATGGGCTTGCCCACCAAATCGTAATAGTAAAGGTTGGACTCATTTTCGATAACATCCAGACCCGCTGCCCCGATTTTCTCACTCTCCAGTCCCTTAATCAAGGCTTCTGAGTCAATCAGGTTGCCTCTGGCTGTGTTGATGATGATAACGCCGTCCTTCATTTTCGCAATGGTGTCCGCATTTATCATATGGAAGTTTTCCGCCGTGGAGGGCATATGCAGGGAAATAATGTCGCTTTCCTTATAAAGAGTGTCCAAATCCACGTACTCTGCGTATTCTGCCGCTTCCCTGGAAGGATACAAATCAAACGCAAGCAGCCTGCAGCCAAAGCCTTTCAGATGCTCCAGCACGGTGCGGCCGATTTTACCGGTACCGATAACTCCCACGGTGGAATTGGAAATTTCCACGCCGATTTTACCGGGCAGTGTGTAATCCTGTACATCCGCGCGCATCATAATGGGTTTCATTTTCCGGCAGCACATCAGCATCAGCATGATGGTGTAATTGGCTACACCGTTGGGTGGATAGGTGGCATTGCAAACGGTAATGCCCAATTTGCCCGCTGCCCTTCTGTCCACATGGTCAAAACCAACCGTACGGGTGGAAACGCATTTCACGCCGCATTCCTTCCAGATAGTCAGAATTTCTTCGTCCACAGGGGTGGTAATAATGCTGACGGCATCGTAGCCTTCTGCCAGTCCTGCATTCTCCGGTGTGGGTTTGTCCCCCACCGAAGCATACTCAACCTGCATTTCCCTGCTCCATTTTTCAAAAAATCGTTTTTCGTCAAACTCTCTTAAACTATATACAAATAACTTCATGTCCGTGCCTTTCCGGAAGCCCCGGATTGCAGCATCCGCAGGCAAAACCTGTCATCTGCCTTTTTCTGCAAATTTACCTTTAGGAAAAACGGAACCACTTAAAGTCAAACTGGCAGCCGGGCAGGAAAATAAATCCTACCTTGGTCATGCCCGTTACCTTTTCAAGCGGGAATGTTACTTCCGTATATTCCTCACTGTGCGGGAACTCCACAATCTGATTTACGGAGCTGCCGTCTTCCTTGAAGAAACGGATATGAATAGTATTGGATGAAAGAGGGGTACGGCCGCAAACAGTCACTGCCTTTACGCCTTCTTCTCCGAAATCCATATTTTCATATTCCATGGAAACATTGTTGCCTATGCCTTCCACGGCATCCGCGGTCTCCTTGTAGGTATCTCCGTACAAGTTATTGTATTCCAATGCTCCTATTTTTTCAAATGCTTTCTGAAGCTTGGTGAAAACGAAGCCCTTGATAAAGTAGCGCTGGTTGTTTGCCACGAGAGTCAGGGTGGTGATGCCCTTTAACCGGCGGTTCAGCTTGTAGGTCTCCGGCTTGTATACATCCCAGGTGCTGGGCTTCTGGTATACCAGGTCGCCCACTAATTCGCAGCCCTCTTCTCCGGGCACGCCTTCGTAAATCTTTAAGTAATGAGGGTCACCGCTCTGGGCAAAAATAGGAAGCGTAATTTCGTCGGAACCGAATTCGCCGAAGTCCAGTCCCTTGTATACAATAACACTTTCCCCTTCCTGTGCGGTTGCCACGCTCTTTTCGGAAAATCCGCCGATATCGCCCTTAGAGTCGGCATAAAGAGCTCCGGCAATCAGTTCATAGGGATTTAAGTAAGCCTCACCCAGTCCGCTGATGGAGAATTCCAGCTGGGACAAAAGCTTTACGTTTTCCGTACCGTTTTTCACAGTGGCACGCAGACGGAATGCGCCGTCGCCCTTTGCCCTGATGCAACATTTTGCAGCCAGAACTCTGTGAGTATTGGTCTCAGTCAGACGCTCCGCCTCACTTACAGGAATTTCTTCCAGTTCTGCCAGATTGGAAACAATGCCCGCATCGTTGGTTGCCGTAAAACTTACTTCCTTGCAGGAAACATCCGCCGGATACAGATAAGCCTTCACTACCATTTCCGTTTTATTTTCATCAAAGGTCTGACCCTCTTCTGCTACAATTTCAATCTTTCTTACGGGCACAAGGGGCTCTCCCTCTGCTGCCAGCGCGCTGCCGGTAATGAGAGGAACCTTCTTATTTTCCCAAACAGGAGCTTCTGCTTTTTCCGCTGCCTCGTCCGCATAAAGGGTAATCATGGCAGGTGCAATTTTGCCCGCCTCTCCCAAATGCTTTACGGTAACAAAAATTTCACCGGGCTCGTTCTTTGCTGCAATCACGGCTAAAAGCTTGCCGTTAAACAGCTTTCTCCGGGTGCCCTTGTAGGAGTCGTAGTCTGTGCTGTCGCCGTTGTCCAGACCAATCAGACGTCCGGCGCCGGTAACTCCCACTTCCACGTAGTCCATGGCGTTTTCTACCGGGTTGCCGTCCTCGTCGCGGGCGGAAATTTCCACGAAAGCAAGGTCCTTACCGTCTGCCACAATATGGTCAAATTCCGGTGTTACCTCGATTGCTGCAGTATTGCCGAAGGATTTATGCACATCCTCTGCCACCACGTTGCCGTTTTCATCATAAGCCACCGCACGCAGGCTTCCCTTGTGGAAAGGCACCCGGAAGCTGGGGAACAGCTCCTGTCCGTGCGCATGGTCGATTTCTTTTACGCCGAGAGATTTCTCATTGACAAATACCTCTACCTTAGGCGCGTTGCTGCATACCCGCACGTCCACCATCTGACCCTCGTTGAAGTCCCAGTAAGGAAGCACATGCACCATGGGATGCTTTTTATAATCCGTCCATTCTGCCTGATACATATAGAAGACATCCTTCGGGAAGCCTGCCGTATCAATCAGACCGAAATAAGAATTCTTTGTCTTGTAAGGGGTAGGCTCGCCGATATAGTCAAAGCCCGTCCACAAAAACTGTCCTGCCGCAAAATCCCTGTCTCTGTCTACGGAAATACAATGCTCCACTGTCTTGGCTGCCCAGCTCGGACGGCTGTTGCCAAGGGAAGAACACTGCTCGTCTTCTTCCGTTAAAATCGGCTGGGAAAGCGGGAAATGGTAAACGCCCCTGCTCTGTACGATGGAGGAAGTTTCACTTCCGTAAATCACCCAGTCGGGATGTTCTTTATGGTGTGCATCATAATGGTTGTCGCCGTAGTTGTAGCCAGCCAGCTTTACAATATCCGCACAGTTCTGTGCGCCCTGCCAGGGCATATAATTGGAACCGATGGTAACTCTTGCATTTTTCTTGGGGTCATGGACAAGCACATCTCCCATCAGTCTTTTCGTCAGACCCACGCCTTCTGCTTCATGGGTATCGTGAATTTCATTACCGATACTCCACATGATAACGGAGGGATGGTTTCTGTCCCTGCGAATCCAGCTTGCCACGTCCTTTTCTGCCCATTCATCGAAAAATCTGGCGTAGTCGTATTCGGTCTTGGGCTCCATCCACATATCGAATGCTTCCGAAACAATATACATACCCATGGTATCCGCTAAATCCATCAGCTCCGGCGCCGGCATGTTGTGGGAAGTACGGATGGCGTTGACACCCATTTTCTTTAAGGTTGCAATCTTACGCGCCATGGCTTTTTTATGGAATGCCGCACCCAGACAGCCCAAATCGTGATGTTCGCAGACACCGTGCAGCTTTACCCGTTTACCGTTTGCCACAAAGCCCTGTTCCGGGTCAAATACAAAATCACGGAAGCCGATGTTATATTCTGCCTTATCTCCATTCTCCAGTGCCACACTGACATGGTAAAGCACCGGATGCTCGGCATCCCACAGTGCGGGCTTTTCAATCATGGCTTCTCCCATAAGAAGCTGTTTTTCCGCATTCCAGGCAAGGGTAAAGGTTTTCACAATCATTTTGCCCTGGGAAAGAACCACCTTGGCGGTCAGGTCGGAAGCCTTGCCGCTGCCGTTTCCTGCTCCCTGCAAAGCAGCCTCTGCGTCGCTGTCTGCTTTTGTCATGCCGGACACCTCTGCATCACTGTCCGTTTTTGTCAAACCGGAAATCTCTGCCTCAATTTCCAGTTTGAAGTTGTCCCCGCATTTTTTTGTGGCAATGTAAACGCCGTCGGAAGTCAGGTGCACCACGGGCGCTTCCCTGAACCATACGTTGCGGAAAATACCCGCGCCGGAATACCAGCGGGAGTTGGGCTCATGATGGTCAATGCGCACCATCATCGTATTTTCCCCATCCTTCAAAAGATTTGTCATATCGAATTCAAAGGTGGAATAACCATATTTCCACTCCCCTAAAAGGCTTCCGTTTATGTAAACCTTAGAGTCCATATACACGCCGTCAAAACGGATGCTGTATACCTTTTCCGCATCCTTTTTCACGGTAAACTTCTTCCGGTACCAGCCGGTGGATGTTTCATACAGATTTAAGGTGTCGTAAATCAGCCAGTCGTGTGGAAGGTCCACTCTTTCAAACTTATCCTCATAAGCAGAGAGTTCCTCCAGCCCCTTCCCAAAAGGTGTCTTTGCAAATTCCCATTGATTTGTAAATAATTCCATATCTTCTCCGTTCCGAAGCCCGCACCGCCGTCCGGTTCTGTCATCTGGTTCTGTCATCCGATTATGCCGTCCGTTCCTACCATTTGGTCCTGTCATCCAATTTTCCGCAATCTTTCCGGCACCGCCGCAGAAAAAGGCTTCTATGTTGCTATGATATTTTATTTTAAGTGGATAACCGTAAATCCGCAACCGATTAAATTGCAGATATTATGTACTATTTTGTATAGATTTCCATACCGGTCTGACTGCAATATTCCTGCAGGTTTGCAGCGGATTTCTGCATGTACGCTTCCTGGTCCGCCGCATCAAAATGTTCAATGGCAAGATAGCCCCGGTAGCCATACTCTTTCATCTTGTATACCAGTTCCTTTATGGGGATGCAGCCTTCCCCCACCGCCGCGGGCAGGTAGCATTCCTTTATGTCCGGGGTTGCATTTTTCTGTGTTTGCAAAGGTTTATCGGAGCTTATTTTCCTATCCTTGCAGTGCACATGCACAACCTTATCTTTGAGCTCCTCCCACGCTGCAAAAATATTCTCCCCATGGATGATAAAATTGCCCGTGTCAAAAGTAAAACAAAGCCCCGGAACCTGCTCTGCAAACCACTGCATGCCGCTCACGCAGGCAATGGGCGAATTCCTGTCATCAAAATCCTCTATCACAACGGTGATGGGGGTGTCGGCAATATTCCGGCTGCCTGCCATTTCTACGATTTCCCGCAGTCCATCCGCCATGCGCTGTGCCTTTTCACTGTGGGAAAGGTAGTCCCACACTTTCTCCCTGTCCGGCACACAATTCACAAACTCTTCCGTTTCCACTGAAAAAAAGCCGGGCACAATCAGTATTTTTCCGGCTTTCGTTTTTCTTGCAATTTCAATATGTCTGCGGGCTTTTTCTGTTTCCCTGCCCCGCTCCAACGCATAAAATTCATAAATGCAGCTCACCTGTAAGCCTGCAGTCTCAAGCATTTCCAGCGTTGCCGGGTGTTCCAGGAGGTAGGTACAGTTAATTTCTACAGCAGAAATGCCCGCTTTCTTCACCTCTGCAAGCAGCTCCGGAATATGTTTACCGGTCTGCTCCTCCGCCTGTAAAATATGGTCAAAAAAGACCGAAAGTCTGATTACTTCACTTCCTCGCATGCAAGCTCCTTCCGTGCTCCCATAGGCGTACAAAACCGCACCGCATTTATAATGATCTGCTGAATTTCCGGTACATAGTAAATCGGATATTCTTCATGACCCGGCTGAAAATAAAAAATCTTTCCCATTCCTCTTGTAAACGTACAGCCGCTGCGGAATACCTGTCCGCCGGAAAACCAACCCGCAAAAATCACATCGTCTGGCTTGGGAATATCAAAATATTCCCCGTACATTTCTTCTTTGGGCAGGAAAACTTTCTCCGGAATACCCGCTGCTATGGGGTGGGTGGGTGCAAGACACCAGAGATTTTCCTGCTCTCCGTGCTTCCATTTTAAGGTCATGGAAGTGCCCAGAAGCCGCTTCATTATTTTGGAAAAATGTGCAGAATGCAGGGCAATCAGTCCCATTCCCGCGAGCACGTGCTTCTGCACCCTTTCTGCCACTTCATCCGAAAAGGCATCCTGCAGGGCATGGCTCCAGAAAATCAGCACATCCGTGTCCGCAAGCACCTCTTCCGTCAGACCGTGCTCCGGCATATCAAAAGTCGCCGTCCGCACCTGAAAATTCTCTTGCTTCCCTAAAAAAGAAGCAATGCAGCCGTGAATACCCTGCGGATAAACCTTTCGGACGCCCTCATATTCTCTTTCGTGTTTGTATTCGTTCCAGACCGTAACCCGTATCATTTTTCTCCCTGTTTTTCTACTATTTTCTTCTCCGTTTACTTCGTGGTTCATTCTCTGTTTCCTGCTCTTTTTACTTCACGGCTCATTCTCTGTTTTCTGCCCTTTCCTTTGACCCAAGTAGGCTTTTCCTTTCGCAAAGTCAAACCCCAGTCACATTTTCCACTTTTCCCTTTGACCCAGGAAGGTTCTTCCCCTCTTGGAGTCAAATTTAAGTCCTGCTTCCCGCTTTCTTCTTTGACTCTGACAAGCCTATCTTCGCACAAAGTCAAACCGTCAGATTCAAACTGGGCTTCCTACTGCATCTTCGCCAAGAAAGCCTCTACATTGCCAGCGATGTCGCCCTTAAACACGGCGGAGCCTGCCACTGCCACATTGGCGCCTGCTGCAAGCACCATGGAGATATTGTCTAAATTGATGCCGCCGTCCACTTCAATATCAATGTCCCTGCCGCTTTCCTGCACCATTTTGCGGACTGCTTTCACCTTGTCCGTGCAGTAGTCAATATAGGACTGACCGCCAAATCCCGGCTCCACGGTCATAACCAAAATCATATCCACTGTTCCGAGATAAGGTCTAACCGCTTCCACATCCGTGCCCGGTTTAATGGAGATACCGGCTTTCTTGCCCTGATGATGAATTTCGTCAATGATTTCCGCTGCCTTTTCGGTTGCCTCCAGATGAAAAGTAATCAGGTCCGCACCGCAATCGATAAACTCCTGAATGTACCGCTCCGGTTCCACAATCATCAGATGGACATCAAAAACCTTGTCGGTAGTTTTACGAATGGATTTAATCACCGGCATACCATAAGAAATGGATGGCACAAAAAGTCCATCCATTACATCTATGTGTATATACTGGGCACCTGCCTTGTCCACCAGGGCAAGCTGCTCACCTAATTTCGCAAAATCTGCGGATAAAATAGAAGGGGATAAAATATTTTTCATGTGTGTGCTCCTCATAAATGACAAATAGGTTTATTTTCTGCTCCCGCATAAAATGCCGCAAGCATTTTCCTTTCTATTATACATCATTTCAGGAGTTTTTCCACATCCCTTTTTAACTGCTCCCAATCGTCCTCATATTCCACATAATAAAGCGGACATTTTTTGCCGCCGCAGTCATAATGCCGCAGAATATCATCCGTGGAAAGTCCGTATTTTTTCACCAGATATGCCAGCAGATGTATTAGGGAGTCGTAGGTTTCTTTAGTAAAACTGCCGTCCGCACTTTTGTAACAGCACTCAATGGAAATGGAGTCATAGTTTCTGGTTTTTACCGCATAGGCAATTTCCTCAAACGGAACACACTGAATAATTTCCCCGTCATAACCAATGATAAAATGTGCGCTTGCTGACCTTTCGTGTGTGTCTTTCAGGGACTCAAAATAGCTTCGGTTCTGCGCAGCGCTGGTATTGCGATTTGCTGTGTAATGGACAAAAATACTGTTTACTTCCGTCAGTTCTTCGCCCGGTCGGGAATATTCGTTGGGCGTCAGAAAATCTTCCTCCCACTCCGGCTTTTCCACGTTCTTATAGTCCGAAACAGAAATCTGTCTCTGCAGATTTTTCACAGCCTGCGCAGCTTTTCCGTCGGAAAGCAGGCGGATTACCGAAATGATAAGAACCGCCGCCAGCAGAACAAAAAATACTTCAGCAAACAGGAGCCTGAGAAATCTTTTTCCCGGCTTTTCACGGTGCGCCCTGCGGTGCCCGGTCTTTGTATACTGCTCGTTCTCCGGCTGCACCTTTCCAGCGCGATGCTGTCTTTCAATCCTCATTCCGTCTATGTTGTACTTGTCTTCTGACCGTTCTCTTCTGGCTCGGTATTCCTGTTCTGCCTGCTTTCGCTTCTCACGGGAATTCTTTTTTACTTGTACCGTCGTCACTCTTCTGACATAATACGCCGTCTCCGATTTTGCTCTTCCAGTCCGCTGCACCTTCCCGGATTGCTCTCTTCTGGCATAGCGCTCTTTCTCCGGCTGCGTCCTCGGTGCAAATGCCATGTCTAAATTTAATTCTTCTCTTTCGTTTCCCTCATCCAACATAAAAAAAGCCTCCGGTTGTTCAGTATAGCAGATTTCCACTGCTAATTCTTAAAGAACCGGAAAGCTTTTTCTTAATTTTTTATGAATGTAAAACGATAAGATACCAACTGCTATGCTATCAGGAATTCCAGTGCAGACGGTGAAGCTCCCCTTCGGTCTGCATGCCGGCAAATTGGTTCTGGCGCAAGGCTTCGTACAGCACAATCGCCACGGAATTAGATAAATTCAGGGAACGGATATCCGGTAACATGGGAATACGGATGCAGGTTTCCTCGTTGTCCACAAGGATTTCTTCGGGTATACCGGCACTCTCCTTGCCGAACATGATAAAATCATCCGGTCCAAACTGCACATCGGTATAGACATGTTTTGCCTTGGTGGTAGCCATCCAGATTTTTGCACCGGGATGCTTTGCCAGAAACTCCTCATAATTCATATAGCGGGTTACATCCAGATGCTCCCAGTAGTCCATGCCCGCTCTTTTTATGGATTTCTCATCCAGATGAAAACCGAGCGGCTCAATCAGATGCAGGGATGTGCCTGTTGCAACACAGGTTCTGCCGATGTTTCCTGTATTCGCCGGGATTTCCGGCTGATGAAGTACAATGTGCATTTTCTATTTTCCCTTCTCCTCGCGCAGCTTCGTAATAAAATGCGCCAGGCGTTCCATCGCCATTTTCAGCTTCTCCAGTGAATAAGCGTAGGAAATACGCAGGTAGCCCTCGCCGCTTGCGCCGAACGCATCGCCGGGAACCGCTGCCACTTTTTCTTCCTCCAGGAAACGGGTGGCAAATTCTTCGCTGGTCATGCCGAACTCCTTGATACAGGGGAATACATAGAAAGCGCCGTAAGGCTCAAAGCATTCCAGACCCATTTCACGGAAAGCATGCATCAGGAAACGTCTTCTCTGGTTGTAGGCAGTACGCATTTCCACGATATCCTCGTCGCCGTTTTTCAGAGCTTCGATAGCGGCATACTGTGCCGTGGTGGGTGCGCACATAATTGCAAACTGGTGAATTTTCGTCATCTGCTCGATAATATTCTGCGGTCCGCACACATAGCCGAGTCTCCAGCCGGTCATGGCATACGCCTTGGAGAAACCGTTGATCAGAAGGGTTCTCTCCTTCATGCCGGGCAGACTGGCAATGGACACATGCTTGTCCTTGTAGGTCAGTTCTCCGTAGATTTCGTCAGACATGACATAGATGTCGTTTTCAATAATAATATCTGCAATCGCCTCTAAGTCCTTCTTTTCCATAATGGCCCCGGTCGGGTTGTTGGGGAAAGGAAGAATTAACAGCTTTGTCTTGGGAGTAATTGCTGCTTTCAGCTCCTCCGGTGTCAGGCGGAATTCGTTTTCTGCCTTCAAATCGATAATGACCGGCTTGCCGCCAGCCAAAATTGTACAAGGCTCATAGGAAACATAAGAAGGCTGGGGAATCAGCACTTCCTCTCCTTCGCCCGGATTTATCATGGCGCGAATACCGATATCAATGGCCTCGGAACCGCCCACGGTAATCAGCACTTCTCTGGTCGGATGGTAATGAATGCCCTGTGTCCGATAAAGATAATGACAGATTTCCTCACGCAGCTTCATAAGACCTGCGTTGGAAGTATATTTGGTATGTCCCTGTTCCAGAGAATAAATACCCTCATCGCGGATATGCCAGGGGGTGGCAAAGTCGGGCTCGCCCACACCTAAAGAAATAGCATCCTTCATTTCGCTGACAATATCGAAAAATTTACGGATTCCGGAGGGTTTTAACTCTACGACCTGTCTGGATAATGGATCTCTCATGGCGTAATCAACTCTCTTTCATCTTCGTATTTGCTGGTTAAAATGGTGCCGTGGTCTTTGTATTTCTTTAAGACAAAATGGGTAGCGGTGCTCAGCACGCCGTCCAATGTGGCAAGCTTGTCGGAAACAAAATTGGAAACCTCTCTCAGAGACTTTCCCTCCAGAGATACCAGAAGGTCATACCCACCGGAAATCAGATATACGGAATTTACTTCTGCATATTTGTAAATTCTTTCGGCAAAGCTGTCAAAGCCCTGTCCTCTCTGCGGGGTAATGCGCACCTCAATCAGTGCATTTACCTTTTCAATGTTGGTATTTTCCCAGTTGATCATGGTGTGATAACCGCAGATAATGCCTTCTGCTTCAAGCGCAGCCAGTTCATTTACCACATCCACTTCTTCCACACCTAAGATGACTGCCAGTTCCTTCAAATCCATACGGCTGTTTTTCTCTATAATACGCAATAATTCTTCTCTCATAGGTTTTCTCCTTTTATCTTGTTGAATTCATCCGAGACAGGACGGTCTAAGAAACGCTTTTCCTCCTGGTTTATGACAACTCTGTCGTTGTTATCCGTTATCTTTCCGATTACCGCTGCCAAAATTCCCGCTTCCTTCAAATCCCTGACCAAGTGTTCGCCGTTGTCAGTGGTAATGAGGAGGCTTCCGCCGGAGAGCATTTCATAGGGACTTATGCCGAAAAACTCGCATACTTCCACGCACTCCTGTCTGATGGGTATTGCTTTCAGGTCTACGGCCAGTCCAACACCGGCGCTCTCTGCCAGTTCCCAGAGGGAAGCAAAAATGCCTCCGCCGGATACATCATGCATGGCGCCCGCATTGGACTTTATGGCGGTGGCGGCCTCCGGAAGAATGGACAATTCCTGCAGGAAAGCCTGCGCTTTTTCTATCATATGAAGCGGATAACGTTCCGCTAACCGTTCTTCATAACGGGTGGCTAAGAGTCCCGCCCCTTCGCATCCCACCTGCCCCGTAAGAACAATGTCCTGACCTGGCCGGATATGATTTTCAAAAAGGGCTTCTCCTTCCACGCTGCCGATGGCGGTTGCCGTCACATACGGAACACTGCAATTTTCCGACACCTCCGTGTGACCTCCCGCAATCTGAATATGTAAAATGCCCGCCGCTTCGTTGGCTTTTTTCATCAGCTCCCTTAAGAAGCTTTCCTCCGTATCCGTCGGAAGCAGAAGTGTCAGAAGCACCGCCACGGGATGGGCTCCTCTTACGGCTATGCCGTTCACCGCCTTCATAATGGGCACATATACTTCTGACGGAGATGTCACAAAAAAGGTCTGGACGGACTGTACCGTGTATCCGTTTTTCTGCGCAAAAACAGCGCAGTCTTCCCCTATGCCTGCGCCATTTTTAACTTCCTTATTCTGATTGGTAATCTGCTTTAAGACGGAACGTTTCAAAACACTTTCCGATACTTTACCGACCTTCATACACAATACCTTCTTATGTTTATTCAGTGGGTGCTGCAGGCGCCGCCGCAGCCTGCTGTGCGTTAAGAATGGCAATCACGTTTTTCACATGGTCAATGCTGCCGGTGCCGCACGCTGCCATAATCTCATTATACGCATTGGCGTCTGCGGTTGAAACACCAACGACTGCGCTTCTGGGAACCATTTTGTAGCTGCTGCTGTTTACCACTTCCCTGCTTACCTGCACGCCGTCCTCTTTTACCACCTTCCAGAGTCTTGCCTTGTAGCCGATGTGGGCGCCTGTCACACTGATGTAACCCAGCGGATAAGCCGCATCCGGATAAAGGGCGTCAGATGTGGGATTAATGGTTTCCAGTATTTCGCTTTCATATTCCACCGTACGGTTCGCCGGTCTTGTTTCCACACCATAGATGGTGAAAGTAATCTTTTTATCCTCTGTATGTCCTTCTATGTAAATAGGATGCTCTGTATTGTTTACAAATTTGAAATCCTTACCGGAAGACTCGGCAATCGCCGCATCCGCGGAAGGACTTACATAGCTGACAATCATGGAGTGATTGTAACGCTCCGTCACATCCAGCTCGGATAACAGAACGGCATTGTAAAGGGTGGTAGAAACCTGGCAGATACCGCCGCCGAGGGAGTCAACAACCTTGCCGTTCAGATAAGAACCCGCCATATAGTATCCGTTTTTCTCGGAGAAAGGAGAAACTGTCTGGTAGGTGGAAAATTCGTCTCCGGGATAAAGGGTAGTGCCGTCAATCAGTCGGCAGCCGTTGGCTATGTTGCCGCTTCTGTTGGAATTGGAACTCTTGTAGGTTGTGGTATAAGTACCCAGCACATCTTTTACTAAGGAAAGCTCTTCCTCATTTCCCCGGGGCTGCTCCTCTTCCACCGTCAGGGCAATGGTTTCGTTTCCTCTTGCCCACTTGTTTGTCATGTAATCGTACACTTCATCAATGGAAGTTTCCACATCCAGACGATACCCTGTCTGTCCGTCCGTAATCTTAAACGCACCGTTTTCGCGGGTCAGTGTATAGTCAATGGCCTCCCGGTCAAAAACGCTGCACTTCTCTACCAGCACATTATTGATGGCGGTTACATCAAATCCCAATTCAATGGGATAGACCTTATTTTCATTCTCTAAATCCTTCAGCTCCTTGTATCGCTGCACCACATTGCCGTGCATGCCGAGCTCCTTTGCCTCTTCGATAATGTCGGTATTTTTCCAGGAAAGCCCCAGCTCACCCGCCGTTACCGTCACTTCATTATCGCCTGCTGCAAGAAGTGTGATTTCCGCTTCTTTCAAAGAATCCACATACGCACCTATTGCTTCCGCTGCTTCTTCTTCTGTCATGCCGGCAAGAGAAATCTCTTCCGCATAGACGCCCTTTTTCAGAGTGTCATCGCCCTTTGCCTCCACGTTTACCGTAAGGAGGGAAAAAGCGCAAAAGACAGTACCCAAAAGCAGCATTGCTTTTGAAACCATTTTTTTCATATCCTCTACTCCTCAAAACCTTCCCGCAATTGTCATCCGCGGGAAAATATGCTACCATAATGCTGCGGAACATGCTGCACATGGCGGCCAACCACACTGCCTGCTCCTGCGGCAGCCTACATACCAAGTGCCATGGGAAGCACCATCGCTATGATTAAGAAAATAATAATCACGGCGGAAATTATCTTTTTTGTTTTCCTGCTGTAGATATTAAACATAACGCTACCATGCCTTTCCACAACCTGCAGACCCCTGCAGGCACTATTTTCTACTGAAAGGATATTATATATGAAAACATTATTTTTGTCCAGTTTAATCAGTTTTTGTCTGCTAATCTTCCTTTTGAACAAGCGCCATTCCAAAATGGAAAAGAGCATGAAGGAAGCCTTCTGGAAACGGGAAGAAGAGGCCAACCACACCAGACGCAAATCGCTCGACAATCTTCCTTATATTACCATTCCTCTGGAGGAGCTGCCGCTTGCCTGCCACATCACCGGCGATGCCGCAGCCGTCCGAAATACCGGCGATGCCGCAGCAAATGAAACCATCTCCGGGGAATGCAAGGAAATCTTAAGGAGCCTGTCCACCCAGAAAATCGTCAATTTGACCGGATACACCAACACGGACTTAAAGCTTTCCTACGGCACCGCCAACATCACATGCCTTACCGAGTACGACCAGAACTACACCCTGCTTGTCTCCACCCTGCAGAAATGGGCGGAAGTCCTGTACCGGGGCGGGGCAAAAAAGGAATGCCGGCAGGTTTTGGAATATGCCGTTTCCATCGGCACCGATGTGAGCCACACCTACTTTCTTTTAGCGGATCTGTATGACGAGGAAGGCGAAAGTGACCTGAAATACAGCCTTATCGAAAAGGCTTCCGGGCTTTCCTCCTTAAGCAGCAAGGTCATCGTCCGTACTTTGCAAGGATCTGGTCCGTATAGCGGCTGGCTTCGCTCCGGGTCAGATGCTCAATCGAATACTCTACCGTAATTTTATGCAGCTCCAACAGTTTATATAACCTTTCTTTTTGCGCCGCCGTTGCCGGCGCATCTTTTTTCACCTGATAATTGAGTTTATGCGGCTGAAAATATTTCTCAGCGCCCTCTTTTCCGGAAAAAAGCTCCCATAGCTTATCGTACAGAGCGACCGTTGCCATGGCATCCCCCAGCGCCCTGTGCGCCTTATGCGAAATTCCAAAATGCTCACACAGATAAGGCAGGCTCCGGTGGGGCAGCTCCGTCAGATATACTCTGGCAATTTTCAGGGTATCCAGCCCTTCCCGTTCAAAGCTTCCCTTTCCGTTCACCACCGCTTTTTTTAAGAAAGAATAATCAAAAAGCACACTGTGTCCCAGCAGAATATCCTCTCCCGCAAAGTGTAGGAAATCCGGCAGCACCTCGTTTATGACAGGCTTGCCAAAAAGCATGTCATCCGTAATGCCTGTAATCCCCGTAATCCGTTCCTCCAAAGGCCTGCAGGGGTTAACCAGTGTCTGGAAGGTGTCCGCTATTTTCCCGCCACGCACCTTCACGGCGCCGATTTCTATGATTTTGTCTGTTTTCGGGTTTAAGCCTGTGGTTTCCAAATCCACACACAGGTAATCACTTATTTTATCCATTTTTCTTGCCGGCAGCTTTCTTTTGTTTATAGGAAGGACATAAATCCGTAAGGAAGCACTCGTCGCACTTAGGCGTCGGCGCCTTACAGATTTCCCTGCCGAAGGTGATAAGCTGGATGTTGTATAAAATCCAGTGATCCTTGGGCAGCACCTTCATCAGCTCCTGCTCCGCCTTAACGGGGTCGTCCGATTTCGTAATGCCGAGCTTTAAGGAAATCCGCTTCACATGGGTATCCACCACGATGCTGGGCTCATGGAAAATGTTTCCCCGGATCACATTGGCAGTCTTTCGCCCCACTCCTGCCAGGGATGTCAGTTCGTCGATACCGGAGGGCACTTCTCCGTTGTATTTCTCCATCAGATCCCTGCAGCAGGCAATGATGTTTTTCGCCTTGTTATGGTAAAAGCCGGTGGAATGGATATCCTGCTCCAGCTCCTTTAGGTCTGCTGCCGCAAAGGCCTCCACGGAAGGATATTTCACAAACAGATCCTTCGTAACAATATTCACCCTGGCATCCGTACACTGGGCGCTTAACATGGTGGCAATCAAAAGCTGCCACGCATTTTCATGGTCTAAAGAGCACCTGAAGTCCGTGCCGTAATGGGCATCCATTCTCTCTAAAATTTCTGTTACACGTTTTCCGGCCATAGTACTTTTGCCTCCCTTGTCAGCGGATCTCTGTGGTCATAATCAAATAAAAGGAACGCCTGTTCCGGCAATCTCTTCACTCCTGACACATCTGTCGCCCACACAGAATAGGAAAACGGCTCTAAATGTGTCATACGTGACAACTGGGGCGCCGGTATTTCCGACAGATGCGGCAGATACCTTCTTTCCGATTCTTCCTTTTTATAAAATGCATGTATTACAGGCTGCAGATCATGTAAATCAGGAGCGAAGTCCGGCCGGCTCTTTAGATTTTCCCGCACATACAAATCAAAGAGAAGCAGCTCCTTATACAGTTCTTGGCGCTCCGGATGGATGGTTTTCGCAAAGGAAAGCAGCGCCTGATACCGGTAAATCCGGGAGGGGGTTTCCACAAAGAAGCCCTGTTCTTCGTAGAAATCTGCCAGTGCTTCGTAAAAAGCAAAGGCTCCCTGCCCAAAATCCGCTATCATCACCGGCAGGCTGTGTGCAAACTGCCCGCTGTTGTAGTAGATTTCCACCATTTCTTCTATCCGTTTCAGCCGGCAGATTTCCGTGAAGGAGAGCCAGTTGGTATACAACACCTCATACGGTGCGTAATCGGTATAAACAAGACCATAGCTTTCCGCCATCTCTGCCATATAGGAGCCTTTCAGCACCTTTAAGAAGCCAAGCTGGAGCTGTTCCGGCTCCATGGCATATACGTCATCAAAGGAACGGGCAAAGCTGTCATAATCTTCATAAGGAAGACCCGCTATCAAATCCAGATGAATATGCACATTGTGTGCCGCTTTTAAGGCAGCCACCACCTGTTTCAGCTTTTCAATGTCCATCACACGGCGGATTTCCCGCAGCGTATCGGTGTTTGTGGACTGCACGCCGATTTCAAACTGTACCAGACCGGGACGCATCTTTGCCACCAGTGCAATCTCATCCTCCCGGAGGATATCTCCCGCAATCTCAAAATGGAAATTAGTGACACCATTGTCATGTTCATACAGATACTGCCAGACAGCCATGGCATGGTCGTGATTGCAGTTAAAGGTCCTGTCTACAAATTTAACCTGCTTTACCTTTTTCTCCAGGAAAAAAGCAAGCTCCTTCTTTACCACCTCAATATCCCGGAAACGCACGGTTTTATCAATGGATGACAGACAGTAGCTGCAACGGAACGGACATCCCCTCTGGGTCTCATAATAAATAATGCGGTTTTGAAAAGGTGCCATATCATCATACAGAAAAGGCACCTCCGTAAGATTAAGCGGTGCTCTTGCCGGTGTCATACCGCTTCTCAGCATAAGACCCGGAATATCCTCAAGGGACTTATGCTTCTCTTCCGATACATTTGCTTTTTCCCCTGCTGCACTCTGCTCTCCCAGATTTGCGCACCGTGCTTCCACCTGCTCCTTTGTCACATAATACTTTACCACTTCCGCAAAGGTAGCTTCCCCTTCCCCGATAAAAATGCCGGTGAGATACGGATATTTCCGCAAAAGCTTGTCCGCATCGTAGGTAACCTCCGGACCGCCCAGAAATACCGGCAAAGCCGGCAGGAGCTTATGGAGCTCCCCCATCAGCTTTTCCACCATACCGATGTTCCAGATATAGCAGGAAAAGCCGATAACATCCGGCTTTCTCCGGTAGATATCCTCTAAAATGTCCTCCATGCGGTTGTTGATGGTGTATTCGGCAATCTCTACCGCATCGGTATATTCCCCGGCAAACCTTTTCAGGCTGTAAACCGCCGGATTGGAATGAATATATTTGGCATTTACTGCCACCAGTAAAAATTTCATTTTCTCACTTCTTCCGTTCTTTCCATGATTGTAGCATTCTTTCCCTACAAAAACTTCTGTATCAGACCCTCTGCCAGATAATCCGCTAACTCCATAATCTGGTTTTCCTGCTCGGCAAACAACCGGATAACTTCATTATAATCGCCGGACAGCTCCGCTTCCATAATATTCTTGGTCATATCGAGGTGACGGTTCAGGTACATGGTCAGCTCGCCGTAATCATACTCGGAATTATTGTCCGACCAGAATTTAGCCAGCCCGGCGGCATTGTCCCGCCACAAAGCATCCTGCTTTTCTTCTTCCGCTATATCGCCGTCCTTCATCGCCTGCAGGATTTTTCCTGCAATTTCTATATGCTCTTCCAAAAGATCCGTTAATGCGGAAATCTTATTTTCCGAATAAAAAGGAGCAAATACCGAGGCAATATCCTCTGCGGTCTGCAGCAGTCTTTCTTCCACAGCACTCTTACCGGGAAGGTCATTCAAAAATGCCGACTGGAATATAAGCTCCCAGTAAATATGCTGCATCCAGCTCTCCCGCATTTCGTTGTTCAGCTTCAGTTCTTCTTCCTGCATGTCGTTCTGTCCCACGCCGGAACAAATATACAGTTTTCCTCCCACCTGCAGATTATAAGGATTGACACCGGGATTGCGCATCATAATATCCGGCACCGTCGTCCGGTACTTCTGCGCTAATTTATAAAAAGAGTCGCCCGGCTGTATGATATGAATTACTGTTCTGCAAAAAGCCATCGTACACTCCAAAGGATAAGTTATTCTACTATATGCAGCGCTATGACAGAAGTTTCATATCATAAAATGTACGCCGTCACTTCACCCGCGACAGCACGAGTACCACTGCAAATGTCAGTACCTCGGCACATGGGAAGGAAAGCCAGATGCCTGTCATGCCAAATAATGCGGAAAGCAGAATAGCAAAAAAGATAATCGCCACAACCCCTCTGAGCAGGGAACCCGTGATTGCGGGTCCGGGCTTGTCCACAGCAGAAAAATAAGCCACCAGCACGATATTGATGCCGGCAACCAGATAGCCGAGAAAATACAGCCGTATTCCGTCATCGGCATAACGGGCAAGCTCTGCACTCTGTTCGCTGTTAAAAATGGAAATCAGCGGACCGGTAGCCAGAAAAATGGTGCCCACTATAATAATTTCCGCAGCCAGACCGGTAAGCAGGCTCCACCTCAGGAGCTTTTTTACATGCGCTGTATCGCCTTTCCCGTAATATTCACTGATTAACGGCTGGGCTCCCTGCGCCAGACCGTTAAAGATAGACATTGCCACAATGGAAATATTGGCAATTACACCATACGCTGCCACGCCGATATTACCGGCAAGGGACAAGATCAGCATATTAAACACAATGGTGGTAACAACAGAAGAAATCTCCCCCACAAAAGCCGATATTCCAAGCTGGCAGCAGGAAAACAGATGCCGGAGGGAAGGCCTGCGGAATCCAAATTCCACATGATTGTTCTTACCAAAAAGATGCATGCAGCATACAGACATAGTGACCGCCGGACACACTGCCGTTGCCAGCGCCGCACCGTTCATCCCCAGACCCATGGGAAACATAAACACATAGTCAAACACAATATTGAACAGACTGCCCGCTATGGAACCCAGCATGGCTGTTGCCGGTGCATGGTCGTTGCGCGTGAAAGCCGTAAATGTGTAATTCGTCATGAAAAAAGGAGAGGCTATCAGAATGATACGCAGATAATCCTTACCCAGTGCCGTCAGCGCCGCATCGCCGCCCAGAAGCTGCAGCAGCTTTTCCGGCAGGAAAATACCGATAAGGATAAACGGAATGCTGCACAGCACACTGCACAAAACGGATTGTGTAAAATAAAAATTTACCGGTTCCCCCTTCGCCTTGCTGATACGGTACCGGGTAGCCGAGCCGATGCCAATCATGGCGCCAATGGCATACACCAGACCGAATACCGGCAAAATCAGATTTAAGACGGCCAGCCCGTCCGCGCCGGAATACAGGGAGATAAAGAAAGTGTCTGCCAGAATGTAGACAGAAATGCCCACCATTCCGGCAACACTTTGCAGAACATATTTTGTAAATTGTTTTAACATAATTACTCCAATGTAGCAAGAAATCTGTGGAATGCCCTTCTGCCCTCGGGCGTGCGCTTGTAAACGCCGGCATCCGTAAGGACTTCCGCAAACACAAGACCCACTTCTTTTTCTAAAATGCCCTCGATGTTGTCCGCCGTCACGGTGTATTTGGGTAAAAATTCCTCCACCCAGTCCGCATGCTTGCAAAGCTCTTCCGATGCCCGCAAATCCTTACCGGCAAGAATGGCATCCTTTAAGTCCGCCAGCTCCTGCTTCAACCGGGCAGGCAAGACCGCCAGACCCATAACCTCAATCAGACCGATGTTTTCTTTCTTGATATGGTGCAGCTTCGCATGGGGATGATATACACCCAGCGGATGCTCCGCCGTTGTGATGTTGTTGCGGAGAACCAGGTCCAATTCATATTTATCCCCGCGCTTCCTGGCAATGGGGGTAATGGTGTTGTGAGGTTCGCCGTCCGTTTCCGCATAAATAAAGGCTTCCTCGTCCGTATAGCCTCTCCAGCCTGTCAGGATTTTATCCGCCAGCGCAATAATTCTGTCCGTATCGATACCACTCAGGCGGATAACGGACATGGGCCACTTCACAATGCCTGCTTCCACATCTTCAAAGCCTGCCGCCCGGAAGGTTTCCTCCATCGGCGCCTTTGCCATGGCAAATTCGTAGTGACCGCCCTGGAAATGGTCGTGGCTTAAAATGGAACCGCCCACAATCGGCAGATCCGCATTGGAACCCACAAAATAATGTGGGAACTGCTTTACAAAATCAAAGAGCTTGCAAAACGTGGCATGCTCGATTTTCATGGGAACATGCTCCGAATTAAAAACGATGCAGTGCTCATTGTAATATACATAAGGAGAATACTGGAAGCCCCACCGGGAACCGTTGATGGTCACCGGAATAATGCGGTGGTTCTGGCGTGCGGGATGGTTTACCCTGCCTGCATAGCCTTCGTTTTCCTTGCAGAGCAGGCACTTCGGATAGCCGGACTGGGGCGCATTTTTCGCCGCCGCAATGGCCTTGGGGTCTTTTTCCGGTTTGGATAAATTGATGGTAATATCCAGATCACCGTATTCGGTAGGCGCCACCCACTTTTTATCCCTTGCAATCCGGTAGCGTCGGATGTAATCCGAATTTCTGCTTAAATCATAGTAGTAATCCGTAGCCGCCTCGGGAGAAACCTCTTTGTATAAATCGTAGAATTTCCGGATGACTTCGCTGGGACGGGGCATCAGAAGCCCCATGATTTTCGTATCGAACAAATCTCTGTAAACCACGCTGTCTGCCGCAAGCATTCCTTTTTCTGCCGCATAGTCCAGCATCTCTTTTAAGATGCCTTCTAAGTTGCCGGTCTCATCGGCTGCGTCCACAGACACTTCCTCTGCGGCTCCGCCTGCCTGTTTTCCGGATGCTTCCGCCCCGTTCTGTACGGCTCCGCCTGCCTGCTCTCCTTGAGCCTCCGGGCTGTCCAGTCCGAACAGTTCAATAAGCCTATTTGTTGTATAAATTTCGTCCTCTTTTTCTACAAGGCCGGTCTGCAGTCCGTACTGCACCAGCCGTCTGATTGCATTCTGTATCATATAAAATCCACACCTACCCTACAGTTCCACCGGACCGTCGCCGATTTCCACTACATAAAAGTCTGCCGCATAACCGATTTTGTCCGCATATGCCCTGCCGACTTCTTCCTTAAATTTATCAATGGCATCATTTTTTACAATGCTGACCGTACAGCCGCCGAAACCGGCACCCGTCATACGGGAACCGACAACACCGTCAATTTTTCTGGCTTCTTCCACCAGAGTGTCCAGCTCGATGCCGGTCACTTCGTAATCATCACGCAGAGAGTCATGGGAAGCGTTCATCAGTTTGCCGAAAAGAACAATGTCATTTGCCTTCAGAGCCGCAACCGCTTTTACGGTACGCTGATTTTCCGTAACCGCATGTCTGGCACGTCTGACGCAGACCTCACGGGTAATGTACTTCTTCACTTCTTCAAACTGCTCTTCGGTCAAATCGCCGAGGGATTTAATATCCATATGCTTCCGGATGTCTGCCAGCGCTTCTTCGCACTCGCTTCTTCTTTCGTTGTACTTGGAGTCGCCCAGACCGCGCTTCTTGTTGGAGCAGGCAATGACAATTCTGGCATTTTCCAGTGCAACCGGCGCATATTCATAGGATAAATCCGCCGTGTCCAGGAAAATGGCATGACCTTTTTTACCCATGGCAATGGCAAACTGATCCATGATACCGCAGTTGACGCCGTTGAATTTATTTTCGGAGAACTGACCGATTAAAGCCAGCTCCTGATTGCTTACTTCAAAGCCAAACAACGCACGTAAAATGGCGCCCGTCAGCACTTCCACGGAAGCGGATGAAGAAAGGCCGGAGCCGTTGGGGATGTTGCCGTTCAGTAAAATGTCCATACCTGCGGGAATTTTCATGCCTTTTTCCTCAAATGCCCACATCACACCCTTGGGATAGTTCGTCCAGTCCGCCTCCTTATAAGGCTTCAAATCATCCAGAGAAGACTCGATAACCCCCAGATTTTCAAAATTCATAGAATAAAAACGGAGTTTTCTGTCCTCTCTTCTGCGGACAACACCGTAAGTACCGATGGTCAGCGCACAGGGAAAAACGTGACCGCCGTTATAGTCCGTATGCTCCCCGATTAAATTCACACGCCCCGGTGCAAAAAAGACTCTTGCGCCCTCCGCGCTGCCAAATACCTCTGTAAATTTTGCCAAAACCGTTTCCTTCATCGTAACCCTCTTCCTTTCCTTCATATGCAGGCTCTTGCTGTTCTGCTGCCTTTTCATTCTATACTGTTTTCATCCAAATTCCTGTCACTGCGCCACATACCAGCCGTCCGAGTCAAAATACGTGCCGAACGGGCTGCTGTAGTCCTGTATTTTCTGTAAAATACGGGTATATTCGTCGCCCTCCGCCGGTGTGGGACGGAAATCGTTGAGCCCCTTCACCGATGAAACCGAACAGGGAATGACCCTTCCCACAATGTCTTCCTGCTTCACGCCGTCCACAAAAGTAAACTGCTGTTGGAAAATCATGGTGTCCTTATCCTTGGGATTGCGGTTACCACCGAAGCAGAAATTCGCCAGACTGTAGACAATGAATTTCCCCTGATACAGCTCTATACCCTGCAGGACATGGGGATGGCTACCGAGCACTAAATCCGCTCCCCAGTCCACACATTTCCTGCCAAGAACCATCTGGTAATCCTCCGGCTGCGTTTCACTTTCGACTCCCCAGTGACAGCAGACAACAATAAGGTCCGCGTCCTGTTCTCTTAAAGAGTCTATGTCGCTCTGGATAATTTTTTCCACGGCGGCGCCCTGCTCCACCTCATTGACGGCAATCAGCCCGATTTTAATGCCCTTGGTTTCATAAATGCCGGTAACCGCATCGTAAGCATAGGTAAGCCCCGCTTCCTTAAAGCAGTCCACCGTATCGTCATGTCCCTTCTGCAGATAGTCCATGCAGTGGTTGTTGGCGAAGCCCACCGCCTCCACACTGCCGTCATTCAGAATCTGAATATAAGAAGGGTCTCCCTTCATATTATAAGTAGTTTCTCTTCTCTCTTCGGCATAGGTTAAGGTACCTTCAAAATTTACGACAGTCATGTCATCATCCTCAAAGATATCCTTCACATTTTCCAGGAAGTACGCATCCCCCTCTTCATCATACTTCTGCCGGAAGGAATAGGCATATTCCTGATTCTGGTGATTTCCGAGAGTTACATCACCGGCTGCGGAAATCGTTATTGTGACATTCCCGTCAGAAACAGTTTCTCCCGGTTGTCCCTTATCATCCTTGCCGGCCGCATCCTGCCCTGCATTTTCGTCCTGAGCGCCGTCTGCCTGCTCCGGAGAATTATCATCCGTCTCCCCGGCTGCCGCATTGTCCTTCGGCTCAAGCGGCTCCCAGATCTGATAAGGCGGTACAACCGTCTCTGTATCCGTATCCACACCGCATCCGCTTACTGCACTTCCCATGATGAAAACCAACAGAAGTGCTGTCAATACTCTGTAACGTCTTTTCAAAGCTTCCCCCTACTTTTTCCGCCGTCTTTTTACGCTGCATTTTCCGCAATGCCTGCTGTCGGTGGTTTTTACTGCATTTCCTGCAACGCCTGCCGTCAGCATCTTTACTCTATTTTCTGCGCCTCGTTGTCCGCGATGACCGCGCCTATTGCCGTGGCGTAATCCGAATACTCAGGGATAGTGATTTCCACATCCCAGAGATTTTTAAACGCCTCTATAATCTGGCGACATTCAAAGAATTTCGTCAGACCGCCTATGAGTATGTACTCTTTAATGCCGGTGTTGGCAGAGGCCAAGATGCCTGTCTGGCAGATATTTTCAATTACCATATGCACGATTCCGGCTGCCACATCCTCAGGTCTTGACTGGGAGTCCGCCTTGCCGAAGTTGGATGCCGTAACATCCAGATTCAGTCCCGGCAGCTTTTCTTTGGACAGGTCGCCTACGCGCAAGTCGATTTTTGCCACATCGCCCTTACGGGACAGGGCAGAAATTTCATGAATATCAGAAGTACCGAGAGTGATGGCGGAAAGACCGCAGATGGTACCGCCGCCTAAGCCCACACCGCCTAAATGCTTCATTTCCGTTTCCGTTACTTTTACAAAAAAGCTGCCGGTGCCCATGCTGACCACGATAACTTCCTTTTTATCCGTCAGATAATAGCCGCCCGTGCCGGTGGCTTCAAACTCGTCCACCTTGTAAGTCGGGCGTCCGTACACCGGTTTATCCACATACTTGCTTCCCACACCGGTGATATATACACCGTCCACGTCGGAAAGCTCCAGATTATTCTCATAAAGATACCGTCCGAACGCGCCGTACAGGGAAGCCACCTGGCTGTCCGCCCTGACCACCATGGGAGCCAGCATTTTTTCCTGCTCAAATGCCACAATTTTGGTCGTACTGCTGCCGATATCGATTCCTATTCTGATACCCATATTTTTATTTTAACCTTTCCCTTTTTTCTGTCTGAAAGCAGTCCGCTGCCCTTTCGTTTCCCTCTAACGCAGCCACCGTCCTACTGCTTTTGTATACAAAACGATATATTGCCTTAACAGTATAATACCAAGGGAATTCTGTCAAGGATAAACCTGCGGAAATCTGCAGTCTTTCCCTCATGACCTGCCTCCAGCAGTCCGCCATTTCAGGGCATTCCTATAGGTAAATCCGCTCCAGACGGTACTTTCCGTCCTCCAGCGTCAGGATTGCCATGCTTTTTCCATCGCCCCTGCCCTGCCCCGCCGTTCCGGGATTGATATAGACCTTGCCGTGCCTTTCCATATGTGCAAACACATGCGTGTGCCCGTAAACAATAAAATCCGCATCCGTTAAATCATAGGGCAGATCCATCTGGTTGTGCACCAGATAAAACATTTTTCCGCCTATGGGTACCGCTAAAAATTCATGCAGGTAAGTCGCCCAATCGCCCCTGTCACAGTTTCCACGCACCGCATACATGGGTACGCCCAATTCCTGCAGAGTGTTATATACATGTTCCCTGTCAAAATCCCCCACATGAATGAGGTAATCACATTTCTTAATCTGTGTCAGAAGCTCCTCCCGGCATACGCCGTGGGTATCCGAAACCAGTGCTATTTTCATGTTCTGCCGCCTTTCCCGCTTAAATATATTCCTTCCGGTTCTCTCGCACTCATGTAATCCTGATTATACCATAATAACGGTTTCGTTAAAATACTGGAACCCTTTTACCGTATGTAATATAATGGTGTTATTCTAAGGAATTCTTTTTTATATAAGGATGCTTTTCTATTGGTTGGGAAAGGAGTAATAAGAATATGACAACAAGAGAAGAAGCTTTAAGCTATGGGCTGTCCTTTCCGGGTGCCTACCAGGATGCCCCCTTTCATGACCCCAACTGGCAGCTGGTGCGGACAGAAGGCAACAGGAAGGTATTTCTCTGGACATATGAAAGAAACGGTTTTATCAATCTGAATGTAAAGGTTTCCCCGGAATGGCGGGATTTCTGGCGAAGCGCCTACGTCTCCGTCGTGCCCGGCTGGCATCAGAACAAGGAGCATTGGAATACCGTTATTCTGGACGGTACCGTTCCCGATGAAGAAATCCGCCGCATGATTGCGGAGAGCTACGACCTGACTGTCAGCACGGCCGCAACACGCATCTATGAAGCAGTAAAGAAAATCCCCAGGGGTAAGGTTGCCACCTATGGTCAGGTTGCCGCATTGGCCGGAAACAGCCGTATGGCGCGCGCTGTCGGCAACGCCCTGCACCACAACCCGGACCCCGCCAACATCCCCTGCTACCGGGTAGTCAATTCCAAGGGAGAGCTGTCCGGCGAATTTGCTTTCGGCGGCGCGGGCAGACAGGCACAGCTTTTAGAGGCCGACGGCATCGAAGTAGTGGACGGGAAAGTGGATTTGAAAAAGTATGGGATGGATATGTAGGGAATGTGGCATTTCCTGTTTTTAACCCATGTTATTTCCATTGACACCGGTAGAATTTACACCGTTATTGATGTTATTGTACGGAAACTGTCCTCTCGGAACATTGTTGTTCGCATCGTTATGATAATTAACCGCCCCATACCCGTTCATGGACTTGAAAATTTTATCCTGATTTTCAATCACTGCACTCATTCGCGGATTTAAGTTCTGTTTAATGGCTTTCGTCATACCATGATATACCGCTAATTTCACAATCACATAGAACAGTAAAATCTTAATCAGGAATATCAGCAATGTAAAGATGGTGACCGTTCCTTCCGAATAATCTCCCTGCTGAATTAAATAAATTAAAAAACCTTCCAATGAGCTTGCTTCCATAATCGAATCTCCTTTTACATAATATTATTTTTGTTATCATTTGGCATAATGTTATTTGCTAAATATGCTCCTATATACTACCAAAAAATAACAATATATGCAAGAATATCCTGGTTTCTGCGGCGTTGCTTTTACCTTATCAAGGAACTTTTGGGGTGTAGAATTATTGGTCTGGCTTTTTAATATAGCTTTTTAACATGTCGGAAATTTGTTGACCGGAAATCAGATAAGTGATATGCTTTGAATAATTAGAGTTTGAAATAAAAAAACCGACTAAGCAAGTCGGATAGATAACAGGGGAAGCGCGAGACGGGAATCGAACCCGCGACCCCCTCCTTGGCAAGGAGGTGCTCCACCGCTGAGCCACTCGCGCATATGAAATACAGGAAGATTCCTGCATTACAAGAAGGTATGAAATTAATTGTTATGAAATTCTCATGTATTAAGAATTTCAAGCGGGTGATGGGAATCGAACCCACGTATCCAGCTTGGAAGGCTGGTGTTCTACCATTGAACTACACCCGCACATTTAAAGTGCCCAGAACCGGAATCGAACCAGTGACACGAGGATTTTCAGTCCTCTGCTCTAC
>ERZ1034691.63-NODE-63-length-83550-cov-8.801234_pt1 | contig 83550 bp, 73 predicted proteins | sample MGYA00520638_ERZ1034691 | MGnify/ENA primary metagenome ERZ1034691 (study PRJEB33766, sample SAMN09781763) | gut metagenome | biome: gut microbiome | host: Homo sapiens | place: Madagascar | study: EMG produced TPA metagenomics assembly of the PRJNA485056 data set... | reverse complement strand
AGGCTGGATGAGAGTTGGTGTTGGTAACGCAGACGGCAGCGGCAGCGCAGATGCAACCTGCTACGATGGCAAGTGCTACATTCCTTACGACATGATTGTTGCAGCTCTTGGAGAAGACAGCTCTGCATGGGGCGGAAGACTTCAGGCTGAATCCGATACCGCATGGGAAGTTTACAGCGTAAACGTTGTAACCGCTACTCCGATGACTCCGGCAAGCAACTTTGTAGCATTTGAAGGTGCAGCTTGCACAGGTGATGCATGGAGCCAGAACGGCGCAGACATTACCGAAGAAGTTCTTGCAGCATTAGTACCCGGTTCCGTAGTAACCATTAACTTCACCAGCGAAGACGGAGACCTCTGGATTGTAATGCCCGACTCCGCAGCAGGCTGGATGAGAGTTGGTGTTGGTAACGCAGACGGCAGCGGCAGCGCAGATGCAGCATGCATGAACGGTACCTGCCAGGTAACCTACGAAATGTTAGCAGCAGTTCTTGGAGAAGACACCTCTGCATGGGGCGGCAGAATGCAGTTTGAATCTGACACCGCATGGGAAGTTTACAGCGTAAGCGTAGGCAAGGCTGCAAGATAATCTGATTTGCAAATAAATGCAACTATTTAGGAGGAATTAAAAAGAATGAAAAATTTAAAGAAATTTTTAGCTCTTGGCCTTGCTGTATGCATGACCCTGTCTGTAGCAGCTTGTGGTAAGACCGGCACTAACGGCGGTAACGGAGGCAGCTCCAATAATGGCTCCACTCCTTCCGGCCACAACAGTGAAATCACTATCGGTACCTGGTGGGTTCAGTACTATGACAGCTCACAGTCCAAGGTAGAAGATGACCCTTCTTACGCAGCTAACGTAGATGCAGAAGGCGATGATGACGCAAAGAAAGAAGAGAAAGCTTTCAACCGCGGCATCGCTGAAAAGAAGCTGGCTAACGTTAAGAAGATTGAAGAGAAGTATGATGTTAAATTCTACTGGACCAACTTAACCTACAACGGTGTTAAGGAATCCATCAACAACTCCATCTTAGCAGGTACACCCGACTGTGATATCTACTTAGTAGAGCCCGGATTCGGTATTCCCGCCCAGTACAACGGTTTAGCTATCGACTTAAAGACCATTTTACCGGAAGACCATGATATCTTCACCACCCAGAAGGTAGCTTCTTACTTAGACCTCGGCGACGGCAAGGCCTGCCTCATCAAGCAGCAGGCTGCTGAACAGCAGGTTGCAGATACCTATCCTTTAGCATTCAACGTACAGATGCTCGAAGAGAACAACCTTGAAGATCCCCGTGATCTTTGGGAACGCGGCGAATGGACATGGGATAAGTTCAACGAATACATGAAGGTTCTGACCCAGGATACCGACGGTGACGGACAGACCGACCAGTACGGATACTGCGGTTACGAAAATGAAACCTTTGAACAGCTTTGCATGAGCAACGGTACCGGCGTAGCCGGCGGCCAGACAGAAACCCTGTCTTCTGCAGCAACCGGTGAAGTTCTTCAGGAAATGTATGATATGTACAACACCTGGAACGTATGCTACCCTTATGACTTTGAAGGTTCTCCTTCCGACTCCATGAGAGGTCAGTACAGAGAAGGCAACATCGGTTTCTTCCCTGCAGCAGCCTGGATCCTTGCAGATAAAGCAGACTATGACTACGATGGAAGCAAGGGAACAACCCTTCCTTTCGATATCGCATTCGTTCGTTGGCCGGTAGGCCCTAACGGTAACAAAGACACCAACCCCGGAAAGAATGACGTAGCAGGTGCATGCTACATGATCCCTACCGGTGTTCAGGAGCCTGAATTAGTATTCAACGTATTATATGATATGTGGAACTGGTTCGACGGTGATACTTCCCAGCGTGACAATAAGGCAGCTCTGAACTGGTGGTACTTAACAACCGGTAAGACAGCAGATTATCAGAACGCAAACTTCGCAGTTATGCAGGAATGCGGTTCCAAGACAACCTTCGACTTAATCTGGACCCTGGGTGTAAATTATGATTTACAGTCCTTAATCAAGGGTGAAATGACACCTGCCCAGATTCAGGAAACCCATAAGCAGGAAGTTCAGGACGGACTTGATGCATACTACAAATAAGTCTTAATGACAGACGAAACAATGGAGGGGCGGGTACTCCGCCCCGACCATTCATGGAGGACATAATGAGTGATATTAAGATGATTGCCCCTGCAGTACCCAACGTTCCCTGGCAGGAACGTCCCGAAGGCTTAAAAGGGGCTCCAATTTGGAGATATACAGAAAATCCTATTATCGGACGTAACCCGGTAGAAGGCGTTGCCAGAATCTTCAACAGTGCCGTAATGCCTTACAACGGTGAATTTATCGGCGTATTCCGCGGAGAACAGACCAACGGTATTCCTTACATTTACTTAGGACACAGCAAGGATGCAATCCACTGGGATTTTGAAAAGGATAAGATTCCTTTCGTAGACGAGAACGGTAATTCCTTCATGCCTTATTACGCATATGACCCGAGATTAGTAAAGGTAGAAGATACCTACTACATCATCTGGTGCCAGGATTTCTACGGCGCTTCCATCGGTATGGCAAAGACGAAAGATTTCAAGACCTTTGTCAGACTGGAAAATCCGTTTATTCCGTTCAACAGAAACGCAGTACTGTTCCCTCGTAAGATTAACGGCAAGTACATGTTACTTTCCAGACCTTCCGACAGCGGACATACTCCTTTCGGCGATATCTTCTTAAGCGAAAGCCCGGATATGGTATACTGGGGCAAGCACAGACATGTTATGGGAAGAAGCAGCGAATGGTGGGAATCCGTTAAGATCGGCGGCGGCGCAGCTCCTATCGAAACAAGCGAGGGCTGGCTGTTGTTCTATCATGGTGTAAGCGGCACCTGCAACGGTTTTGTTTACAGCATCGGTGGTGCTATCTTAGACCTTGACAATCCTTCCATCGTGAAGTATCGTTGCGAAACATTCCTTCTCACTCCCGAAGAGTGGTATGAGGAAAGAGGTTTTGTACCCAACGTAGTATTCCCCTGCGCAACCATTCATGATCCGGAATCCGGAAAGATCGCTATCTACTATGGATGTGCGGACAGCTATGTAGGACTTGCCTTCACCAAGTTTGATGAAATCGTAGATTACATCAAGACACACAGTGTGGTAAGACAGGAAGATACCGAAATCGGTATCCGCTAATTACAATGATTCCTATATGTGGGAGGTGCTTGCATCTCCCACATATGCGATAAAACTGGGGAAACGTAAAATGAGAGAATGTGTAAAAAAGATTTTTCCATCGGATGAAGTATTCACCTATAGCGGTAGAATTGATTTTGACAAGAAGGATGCCCCCGTATTTGTATATCCCTGTACATCCGTAAGATTTGCGGTAAAGGGAAAGAACGTGTGGGTCGTAATGAAGAATATCCGTTGCTATTTTGAAAACTCCATAGGAGTGTTAGTGGACGGAGATTACAAAGGAAAATGCATACTGCCGGATGAAGGCAGTGTAGAGATAGATATTTCGGGGTTTTTAGACGGCAAAGAACACGAGGTCACCGTCTTTAAGAGACAGGATGCCAGCCATTACGTAGTTTTTGAAGGATTGATTACGGGAAAAGATACGGAAATCAGCAAATCTAAAGTACAGTTCACAAGAAGAATAGAAGTGTACGGAGATTCCGTTTCCGCAGGGGAGGTTTCGGAGGCGGTAGCAAGAGCAGGTCTGTCCGACCCGGAAAACAACGGCGAATATTCCAACAGCTTTTATTCCTATTCCTGGCTCTGTGCCAGAAAGCTCCATGCGGATATCCATGATGTGGCGCAGGGCGGCATTGCCCTTTTGCACGGACAGGGATATTTTGCGGGCCCGGATTACACAGGTATGGAAGAAAGCTATGATAAGATTGAGATGAACCCTTACTTAGGGGAAACAAAGCCATGGGATTTCTCAAGGTATACTCCCCATGTGGTGATTGTGGCATTCGGACAAAACGATGCCAATCCGGTCAACTATATGGCAGAGGACTATGAGGGAGAACAGGCAGAACACTGGAGAACGGAATACCGGAAATTCATAGAAACAATTCAGAAAAAATATCCGAAGTGTGAAATTATACTGACTACCACCATTCTGAATCATGATGCTGCCTGGGACAGGGCTATCGGACAGGTGGCAGAGGAAATGAAGGATAAGCATGTGCATCATTTCCTGTATACAAACAACGGCAGCGGAACACACGGACATATCCGTATTCCGGAGGCTGAGAAAATGGCAGAGGAACTTTCCGGATTTATTGAGAGCCTTGGAGAGGAAATCTGGAAAGATTAATGGTGAAAATATGGCGAAAATGAAGAAATCCGTAACCATGTCAGATATCGCGGAACGCCTGGAAGTAAGTACGGTGACGGTTTCCAAAGCATTGTCCGGACAAAAGGGTGTCAGCGAAGAAATGCGGGAAAAAATCAAAGAGCTGGCAGAGGAAATGGGATACAGGATGCCGGCGGGGGCGAAAAGCCAGGCTGCACGGAAAAGTCTGAATATAGGAGTTCTGATCTCGGAAAGGTACTTAGCGGAATATGATTCCTTTTACTGGAGGATGTACCGGGAGGTAGCGGACAGGGCTATCCAGAAAGAGTGCTTTACTCTGTTCGAAATTATCAATGAGGAAACGGAATCGGCGCATATTCTGCCCCGCATCATCGAGGAGAAGAAAGCCGACGGAGTGATTGTTATCGGTAAGCCGGGTTATGATTACAGCAAATTTTTAAAAGAACATACGGACGTTCCTTTAGTGTATCTGGATTTTTACGAAACAGACGGTGTTGTGGACTGCTTTATTTCCGACGGATTTTATGGGACGTATCTACTGACCAATTATCTGTATGAAAAAGGACACCGGGATATTGCCTATGTAGGTACCCTTTTTGCTACGGAAAGTATTACCGACCGGTATTTAGGTTATGTGAAGGCACTGATTGAGCACGGTATTAAGCCGAGAGAAGATTACCTCATTCCCGACAGAGATATCCGGAGCGGTCTAAGAACCAATTACGGGGATTATGATTTCCCCCGGCAGATGCCCACCGCCTTTGTGTGCAACTGCGACTTCATTGCCAGCCTGGTAATTAAATCCCTGACGGAGAGAGGCTACCGGGTACCGGAGGATGTTTCCGTAGTAGGCTTCGACAATTTCTTATATCCGTCCAACCTGACGGATGTGCCGATTACGACCTACGAGGTAGACATGAAGGAGATGGCAAAGGGTGCCATCAATACCATTATCAAAAAGATAAACAAAGAACCTTACAAGAAAAAAATACACATTGTGGAAGGCCACCTGATAGAAAAAGACAGTGTGAAGGAAAGGAAGATAAAAGAATGAGCATGGCAGACGAAATGAGGGAGCATTTACAAAATCATATTGTTCCCTTCTGGCAGAAATTAGAGGATAAGGAGTATGGCGGATTTTACGGCTACATGGGTCCCGACCTTGTCGTAGACAAAAAGGCGGTAAAGGGCTGTATCTTAAACAGCCGTATTTTATGGTTTTTCTCCAATGCATCCATGGCGCTTGCAGACAAGAAGCTTTTAAGGGATGCGGAGTGTGCTTATGATTTTATGACAAAGTACTGTTTCGATAAAGAATACGGCGGCATTTTCTGGTCCGTTACTTACGACGGCAGACCGGAGGATACCACAAAGCATATTTACAACCAGGCATTTGCCGTATATGCGCTTTCTTCTTACTATGCGGCATCCGGTAAGGAAGAAGCACTGGCGCATGCCATGGAGCTTTTCCGTATCATTGAGGAGAAGGGCTTTGATGAAGGCGGCTACAAGGAAGCGCTGGACAGAACCTTTGCACCAGCTGCAAACGACAAGCTTTCCGAAAACGGCGTTATGGCGGACAGAACCATGAATACCCTGCTTCACGTATTTGAAGCTTACACCGAACTGTACCGTGTTTCCAAAAACGAAGCAGTGGGCAAGAAGCTCCGCTGGATTTTAGAGACCTTCCGTACAAAGATCTACAACCCTGAAAAGCACAGACAGGAAGTATTCTTTGATAACGATATGAACAGCATTATTGACCTGCATTCCTTCGGCCACGATATTGAAACCGCATGGCTCTTAGACAGAGGTCTGGATGCCCTGGGCGACGAAGCCTATAAAAAGGAATGGGACGGCATTGTTGCCGACCTGGTTGCGGAAGTCTACAAGGATGCCTACTACAACCACTCTATGTCTAACGAATGCGAAAGAGGCGTAGTGGACAAGAAGAGAGTATGGTGGGTACAGGCAGAAAGTGTTGTAGGTTACTATAACGAATATCAGAAGCACCCGGAGCACAAGGAATACCTGCAGGCTTCCGAAGACATATGGAACTTTATCAAGACCTATGTGATTGATAAGAGAGAGGGCAGCGAATGGTTCATGCATGTGGACGATGAAGGAAGACCCGAAGAAGACAAGCCCATTGTGGAACCCTGGAAGTGTCCTTACCACAACGGACGTATGTGCATGGAAATGATGAGGAGGATGGCGAGATGATTCACCAGAAGTATTATGAATTAAAAGAAAAGCAGGACCTGTTCCTAAACAGAAAGAACGAAGTGGATCCCAAATTTTACAACGGTATCTATGACAGATATGTAAATCCGGTTCTGACAAGAGACACGTTACCCATTGAATGGCAGTATGACTTAAATGCCGAAACCAATCCATATTTTGAGGAAAGACTGGGCATCAATGCCGTTATGAACTCCGGCGCCCTTTATTTAAACGGCAAGTACTATTTAGTGGCACGTATCGAAGGAAACGACAGAAAGTCCTTCTTCGGTGTGGCAGAAAGCGACAACGGTGTGGATGGTTTCAAATTCTGGGATTACCCGGTAGTTCTGCCGGATACCTGCCCGGAGGAAACCAATGTTTATGATATGAGACTCACCAGGCATGAGGACGGCTATATCTACGGTGTATTCTGCTCCGAGAGCAAAGATACCGAAAGCAAAGATTTATCCGCAGCCGTAGCGGCAGCCGGCATTGTGCGCACCAGGGACTTAAAGACCTGGGAAAGACTGCCGAACTTAAAGACCCTGCATTCTCCCCAGCAGAGAAATGTAGTGCTGCACCCCGAATTTGTGGACGGAAAATATGCGTTCTACACAAGACCCATGGATGATTTCATCGACACCGGTTCCGGCGGCGGCATCGGCTTCGGTCTGTGTGACGACATTACCCATGCGGTAATCGACGAAGAGAAAATGACCAGCATCCGCAAGTACCACACCATTACCGAAGTAAAGAACGGCGCAGGTGCGGTGCCCATTAAGACTGACAGAGGCTGGATTCATATTGCGCACGGAGTCAGAAACACCGCAGCAGGTCTCCGGTATGTAGTTTATGCATTTGCCACCGACTTAAACGACCCTTCCAGGGTGATTGCAGAGCCCTCCGGCATGTTAATCGGACCCAGAGGCTGGGAAAGAGTGGGAGATGTTTCCAACGTCGTATTCAGCAACGGCGCTGTGGTAAACGAAAAGAATGAAGTCTTCATTTACTACGCATCCAGTGATACCAGACTTCATGTGGCAACCACCACTATTGACAAATTAGTGGATTATGTATTCAACACCCCGAAGGATCCTCTCCGCAGCCCCGACTGCGTAAAGCAGCGCTGCGAGCTGATTAAAAAGAACCTGGAGCTTCTGGCAGCCGAAAAATAACACCTTTTTTGAGAAAGGCAGGAATATATGGTACAGATTGATTACAGCAAAGGATTTATCAACGAAGGCAATGACGAAAGAATGCTTGCCTGCATGGCAAAGGGGCTGAAAGGCGAACCTCTCACAGTGGCATTTTTAGGCGGCTCCATTACCCAGGGTTCTCTTTCCTCCACCCCCGAGCTCTGCTATGCGTATCTTACTTACGAATGGTGGAAGGAGCAGTTCCCCAAATCCGAAATCACTTATGTGAATGCGGGGATAGGCGGTACCACCTCCCATTTAGGCACGGGCCGTGTGGATGAGGAAGTGCTTTCCCACAAGCCGGATTTCGTGATTGTGGAATTTTCCGTAAACGATGCGGATACCGATGTCCATTTTGAAGAGACCTACGAAGGTCTGGTAAGACGTATCTTAAAAAATGAGAAACAGCCGGCGCTTCTTTTAGTGCACAATGTCCGTTACGATGACGGCGGTAACGCAGAGGCGGTGCATTGTCCCGTGGAAAAGCATTATGAGGTACCCGGCGTCAGCATGAAAGCCGCGGTTTATCCTTTTATTGCAGACGGAAGAATCGTAAGAAGGGACATCACCCCCGACGATTTACATCCCAACGATACCGGACATAAGATGGTATCCGGACTGATTACTTCTTATCTGGCAAAGGAAAAGAAGAAAGCGGAAGAGCTTTTGAAGGAGGGCTATGCGTTCCCGGTGAAAGAAACCGTGCTTCCCGCACCGCTTACCGCAAACGGATATGAGACAGCGCACAGATATAGAAACGACGAACTGAAGCCGGTAATCTGCGAAGGCTTTGTAAAGGATGAAACTCCCCAGAGTTGCGTAGCGGATTGTTTCAAAAAGGGCTTTTCAGCAGCAAGAATAAATGATAGAATTGTCTTTGAAGTGGAAGCTTCTTCCATTGCGGTGCAGTACCGTAAGACCGTACGCAGACCTGCACCGGTTGCCACTCTTATTTTAGACGGCGACAAAGAACATACCATTGAACTGAATGCCAATTTTGAAGAGGATTGGGGTGACTGCCTGTACTTACAGACCGTACTGGAACATGGGGAGTCTGGCAGACACACCGTGGAGATTACAATTTCCGAGACACATGAGGATGACAGGGAAGTGTTCTATCTGGTATCTTTGATTACGGCGTAAGGGCAAATACTATTTTTAATAAGGAGAGTTAAACATGAATTACGGTTACTTTGATGAAGTAAATAAGGAGTATGTCATCACCAGACCCGATACTCCCGCACCCTGGGCAAACTACCTCGGTTCTCCCGCGTACGGTGCCATTATATCCAACAATGCCGGCGGTTACAGCTTCGTAAAGAGCGGTGCAAACGGCAGAATTTTAAGATATCACTTCAACAGCGACGATACCCCCGGCAGATACATCTATCTGCGTGATGATGAAACGAAGGATTACTGGTCTGCATCCTGGCAGCCCGTAGCAAAGCCCCTTGACGTATACAAGAGCGAATGTCATCACGGTACCGCATACACCAACATGATTGCGGACTACGCAGGCATCCATTCTGAAGTGCTTTACTATGTACCCCTCGGAAAGACCTACGAAGTATGGAGTGCAAAGGTTACCAATACTTCCGATAAAGAAAGAAAGATTTCCGCATTCTCCTATGCAGAATTCACCAACGAAAGCAACTACGAGCAGGATCAGGTAAACTTACAGTACACCCTGTTCATCACCAGAACCCGTTTCCTCGGCAACAAGATTGTCCAGAGTATCAACGAGAACGTAGGCAAGGATGCCACAGGAAGCAACCACAGAGAGCGTTTCATCGGTCTTTGCGGGGCACCGGTTACTTCCTACAACGGTGACAAGGATGCTTTCCTTGGCAGATACCATAGCTATGGCAATCCCGTTGCCGTAGAAAACGGTCAGTGTGACAATGTATTAAACTACAATGCCAATGCCTGCGGCGCTCTTCACAGTGCCATTACCTTACAGCCCGGCGAAACCAAGGTTCTGACCTTCGTATTCGGACAGGCAAATGCCGTAGAAGCAGATGCCATCATGGCTCCTTACAATGATGCTTCCCAGGTAGAAAAGGAACTGGCAGAATTAAAGAATTACTGGCATTCCAAGTTAGAGAACTTCCAGGTAAACACCCCGGATGCAGCCTTCAACAGCATGATTAACACCTGGAACGCATACCAGTGCTTCATTACCTTTACCTGGTCCAGAGCAGCATCCTTCGTATACTGCGGACAGCGTAACGGTTACGGCTACAGAGATACCGTACAGGATATCCAGGGTATCATCCACTTAGATCCGGAAATGGCTCTTTCCCAGATCCGTTTCATGCTTTCCGCACAGGTAAACAACGGCGGCGGTCTGCCTCTGGTAAAATATACCCACAATCCCGGTCACGAAGATACTCCCGATGACGAGTCCTATGTAAGAGAGACCGGACATCCCGCATACCGTGCGGACGATGCACTGTGGTTATTCCCCACCGTATGGAAATACGTGGCAGAAACCGGCAACAAGGATTTCATTAACGAAGTTATCCCTTATGCAAATAAAGAAGAGGGTACCGTATACGACCACTTAAAGAGAGCCATCCAGTTCTCCATGGAAAGACTCGGCGACCACAAGATGCCCGCAGGTCTGCATGCAGACTGGAACGACTGCTTACGTCTGGGCAAGAAGGGTGAGTCCACCTTCGTCGCTATGCAGTTATATTACGCATTTACCGTTATGAAGGGATTTGCAAAGGACGCAAACGATACCGAATACATCGCTTATCTGGAAAAGACCCAGAAAGAACTCGGCGACATCATCGAAAAGGAATGCTGGGAAGACGACCGTTATGTCAGAGGCATCAAGGAAGACGGACAGGTTATCGGCAGCAAGCACGATCCCGAAGCAAGCATGTGGTTAAATCCCCAGTCCTGGTCCGTTATCAGTGGTCTGGCAAGCAAGGAACAGGCTGAAAAGGCGCTGGAATCCGTACACAGAGAGTTAAACACCAAATTCGGTGTACGTCTGATGACACCTTCTTATGTAGACCATGCATTTGACGGCGCACAGGCACTCCTGTTCAACCCTTCCACCAAGGAAAACGGCGGTATTTTCTCACAGCCCCAGGGTTGGATTATCTTGGCAGAGTCTCTTATGGGACACGGCAACCGTGCATTTGAATACTTCACTGAAAGCTCACCCGCATCCCAGAATGATAATGCGGATGTCAGAAGATTAGAGCCGTATGTACACGGACAGTTTACCGAAAGTGTGGAATCTCCTTTCGAGGGACGTTCCCACGTACACTGGCTGACCGGTACCGCCTCCACCTGTATGGTAGGCTGCGTAGAAGGTATCTGCGGTATGCGTCCCGACTTAAACGGTCTCTGGGTTTGCCCGGCTATTCCTTCCGAATGGAAAGAAATCACCATGGATAAGGTATTCCGCGGCAAGAAGCTTCACATCACCGTGAAGAACCCGGACGGCAAGGAAGGCGGCTTCAAGGAATTCTACATTAACGGCAGGAAGGCAGATAAGCCTTACGTTCCCGCTGATGAGATGCAGGATGAAAACGAAATTATCTTAGTAATGTAATTTCCGACATATATTTCAGCAAGGCTGATACAAAAAAATAGGATGCTCCATAGCGGGCATCCTATTTTAGAGTAAACAAGGCAGCCGGATGAAACAGGGAGACAGACATGATTTATTGTGTAGAAGACGATGCCGGTATCCGCGATTTAATGATTTATACCTTACAGGCATCCGACTTACAGGCAAAGGGACTGCCGGATGCGGATGCATTCTGGGCAGCCATGGAAAAAGAGAAACCGAAGCTGATTTTATTAGACATCATGCTGCCGGGAGAAGACGGCATTTCCATCTTAAAGAAGCTGAAGGCGCAGAGCACCACAGCGGACATTCCCGTCATTATGGCAACGGCAAAGGGCACGGAATACGACAAGGTTATCGGACTTGACCTGGGAGCGGACGACTATCTTGCCAAACCCTTCGGCATGATGGAAATGGTATCCCGGGTAAAAGCGGTGCTGCGGAGAGCCTACAAGGATGAAAAAACAGAAATTGTTGCCGTTGGAAAGCTGACCTTAAATCCCCAGACCCACACCGTAAAGGCGGACGGGGAAAAGGTTATCCTTACCCTGAAAGAGTTTGAACTTCTGCATAAGTTCATGCGGCATCCGGGCAGGGTATATTCCAGGGAACAGCTTCTTTCCGATATCTGGGGGGCGGATTATGTAGGAGAGACGCGGACCGTGGATGTGCATATCGGCACACTCCGCACTAAGCTGGGCGAATGCGGCGAGTACATAGATACCGTCAGGGGAGTAGGGTATCGTCTGGAGGAAAAGAATAATGGCTAAGAGGATATTTCGGGCGGTCTGCCTGATATCCCTCTGGGTTTTTGCAGCATCCGTCGTGATTATCATGTGGGTGCTGTACGACTATTACAGCGAAACCCAGAGGACACAGTTAAAAAGGCAGACGGAACAGGTGGCAGAAGGCGTGGAGCTTTGCGGTATGGAGTATCTGACGCGCCTTTCCGCCGAGGACTACCGCATCACCTACATTGACGGGGACGGCACGGTGCTCTATGACAATAAATCGGATGCGGCGAAGCTGGAAAATCACAAAGACAGAGAAGAAGTGGCACAGGCGATGGAAACGGGCTACGGAGAAAGCGCACGCTTTTCCGAAATTCTGACCCAGAGGCAGATATACGCAGCCAAGAGGCTTCCGGACGGCAGGGTCATCCGGCTTTCGGATACCCAGTATACCGTGTTTACCCTGTTTATGAGCATGATGCAGCCCATTTTGATTGTGGCGCTGATTACCATTGTAGCGGCGCTTATTCTGTCCTACCGGGTATCCGCAAGGATTGTAAAGCCCTTAAACGACCCGGATCTGAAAGGCAATCTTACGAAGAACGGCTATAAGGAGCTGGCGCCCCTGTTAAACCGCATGGAGAACCAGCAGCGGCAGATTTCTTTCCATACGGCGGAGCTAAAACGTAAGCAGCTGGAATTTGAAGCTGCCACCAAAAACATGAAGGAGGGGCTTATCCTCTTAAACCCACAGGGAGTCATTTTAAGCATGAACCGCAGCGCGGCAAATCTCTTGAAAGCCGGCAAATACACGGTGGGAAAGGATATCCATACCCTGCAGAATACGGAAAAGCTGACGGAGCTTTTGAGGCAGTCCTTACAGGGGGTACATGCGGAAACCATCTGGGAAATGGGGGACAGCAGCTACCAGTGCAATGCCAGCCCCGTTATTGCGGAGGGCGAAGTGACGGCGGTTGCGTTCCTTCTGTTTGATGTTACGGAGAAGGAAAAAGCAGAGCAGATGCGGAGGGAATTTACCGCCAATGTATCTCACGAGTTAAAGACGCCCCTGCATTCCATTTCCGGCTGTGCGGAGCTTTTGTGCAACGGCATGGTAAAGCAGCAGGATGTACCCCAGTTTTCACGGCAGATTTATACGGAGGCACAACGTATGATCCGGCTGGTGGATGACATCATCAGGCTTTCCCACTTAGACGAGGGCGACGAGAACCTGCAGAAGGAGAGCATTGAGTTGTATGCACTGGCGGAGGAGACAAAGGAGTCCCTGCAGAAGGCGGCACAAAAGGCGCATGTCACCATGCTGCTAACCGGGGAGGCGGTCTCCATACAGGGTATCCGGCAGCAGGTCAGTGGTATTGTCTACAATCTCTGTGACAATGCCATTAAGTATAATCATGAAAACGGGCATGTGTGGATAACCGTAAAAAAAGAAGGAAACGAGGCCGTCCTGGTGGTAGAGGATGACGGCATCGGCATTCCACCCGAGCATCAGGAGCGTATTTTTGAACGCTTTTACCGGGTGGACAAGAGCCATTCCAAGGAAGTGGGCGGTACCGGACTCGGTCTTTCCATTGTCAAACATGCGGTGCGGCAGCAGAACGGCAAAATCGAACTGAAGAGTGAAGTGGGAAAAGGCACACGGATTACTGTCAGATTTTACATAGATTTTACAAATGCCTGATTTTTGATTTGATATTTGTTTTGTATCATAGAACCATACATGGGAATAACCGTGTATGGTTTTTTGATTTCAAAAAAAGGATGGATAAAACAGATGGATTTTTTTGATTTACTGACAATGATTGGCGGGTTGAGCCTATTCCTATTCGGTATGAACCTGATGGGGCAGGCACTGGAAAGACGTGCCGGAAACAGTTTGAAGCTGGTTTTGGGAAAGCTTACCACCGGTAAGGTTGCCGGTATTCTGACCGGTGTAGCAGTAACGGCGGTTATCCAGAGTTCTTCCGCCACAACGGTCATGGTGGTCGGCTTCGTAAACTCCGGACTCATGACCTTAAAGCAGGCAATTAACGTTATCATGGGCGCAAATGTGGGTACCACGGTGACGGCATGGATTTTGAGCTTAGGCGGTATTTCCGGCGACAGCTTCTTTATCAGGCTTCTAAAGCCGTCCTCCTTTACTCCTATTTTAGCGCTTATCGGCATCATTCTGCAGATGGCGTCCAAGGACAGCAAGAAAAAGGACACCGGCATGATATTCTTAGGCTTTGCCACTCTGATGTTCGGTATGGAAACCATGACGGGTGCGGTATCCGGTCTGGCAGCGGTACCGGCGTTCCGACAGGTATTTGTGCTCTTTAAGAACCCGGTTTTAGGTGTACTGGCAGGTGCGTTACTGACCGCCATTATCCAGTCCAGTTCTGCTTCCGTTGGTATCCTGCAGGCGCTTGCCACTACGGGACAGGTGACAAACGGAGCTGCCATTCCCATTATCATGGGGCAGAATATCGGTACCTGTATCACTGCCATTCTTTCTTCCATCGGCGCCAACAAGAACGCCAGAAGAACGGCACTTGTCCATCTGTTTTTCAATATTATCGGTACGGTTTTCTGGCTGATTATCTTTGGCTTTGTACAGACATTTATTAAGCCTGTTATCATGAACGAAGTGGCAACCCAGTGGGGCATTGCCATCTGCCATTCCGCATTCAATATTCTTTGTATGCTGCTTTTGTGCCCGGCATCGGGACTTTTGGAAAAGCTGGTTATGAAGCTTATTCCCGAAGGTAAGACTCCGGAGCATACGGAAGAACTGGACGAGAGGCTCCTTGCCACCCCTTCCGTTGCACTGGAGAGATGTCATGAAGTAACGGTGGACATGGCAAAATGTGCTGTGGATGCCCTGAAATCCGGTATGGAATGCTTAAAGGAATACACGCCGGAGCTTGCCCAAAAAGCGAGAGAGGAAGAGGATAAAACAGACCATTACGAGGATATGCTGGGTACATATCTGGTGAAATTAAGCACGCATTCCATCAGCGATGCGGACAGTAAGGAATCTGCAAAGCTCTTAAAGCTTATAGGGGATTTTGAAAGAATATCCGACCACGGAGTAAACTTAGTGGAGTCTGCGGAAGAACTAAAGGCAAAGGATTTAACCCTCACCGGAAAAGCACAGAAGGAGCTGCAGATTATCTGTATGGCAGTGGGAGAAATCTTAGATTTATCCTTAAAGGCATTTGTGGACAATGATATGCAGGCAGCCCATGAGGTGGAGCCGTTAGAGCAGGTGATTGATGATCTGAAGGAACAGCTCCGCACCAAGCACATCCTGCGCTTGCAGCAGGGCGAATGCAGCATGGAGGCGGGCTTTGTATGGGCGGATTTACTGACCAACTTAGAGAGAACCTCCGACCATTGCTCCAATATTGCGGGCTGTATCATCGATATGGCGGACAATAACATGAACTTACACGAAACCTTAAAAGAAGTCCGGAAAAACAATCCGGAATTTGATGAGATGCGGGACAGCTTTGCCGAAAAATATTCCTTTTCAAGTCTTGCCTAAAATGGTACAATAAAAAGAATGAAATTTTAGGAGGACAAGTTAATATGTTTTCACCCTTGGAGATTGCAACCAACTATGTGGACATAGGCGCCAAGAAAGGAAAGATGTCAGCCACAAAGACGTTGCTGTTAGGTATTTTCGCCGGTATGTTTATTGCCTTCGGCGGTATTGCATCCACGGCGGCATCCGCAACTTTGGAAGGGTCTATGGCAAAGGTCGTAAGCGGTCTGGTATTCCCGGCGGGACTTGCCATGGTACTGATGGCGGGCAGTGAGCTTTTTACCGGCGACAATCTGGTTATCATTGCGCTGCTGGAGAAAAAAATCCGTTTCCGGGATTTAATGAAGAACTGGGTCTGCGTATTCTTCGGCAATTTTATCGGCGCCATTTTAGTTACATTACTGGTCGTATACGGCCACACACCGGATATGTTCGGCGGCAAGCTGGCGGAGTCCATGGTAAGCATTGCTTCCGCAAAAGTCAGTCTCACCTTTACGGAAGCCTTTATCCGGGGCATCGGTTGTAATATTTTAGTCTGCATTGCCGTATGGGCATCCTTTGCGTCCGGCGGTGTGGCAGGAAAGCTGCTTATGAGCTTCTGGCCGGTATTCTTATTCGTTATCTGCGGCTTTGAGCATAGCGTTGCCAATATGTATTTCTGCATGGCGGGTATTTTTACCAAAATGGAATACGGCATAGCGGCAGAGGGGCTGACCCTCGGCAACTTTTTAGTAAAGAACCTGCTTCCCGTAACCCTCGGAAACATCGTGGGCGGTGCGGTTATCGTAGGCTTCGGTTACTGGTTTATCTACTTAAAGAAAAACAAGTAAATACGGACATAAAAAAAGAACAGTTCCCACGGGAGTTGTTCTTTTTTTGCTGTATTCACAGGTACCGGCAGGAGAGCTGCCGGTGCCTGTCGGACAATGCCTGTCCGGTTTATTTCTTCATTGCCGCACGTTTTCTCATGGTCGGATCCAGAATTTTCTTGCGGATACGCAGAGAAACGGGAGTGACCTCCAAAAGCTCATCCGTATCGATGAAATCCAGTGCCTGCTCCAAACTCATAATCTTGGGCGGTACTAAGCGGAGTGCTTCGTCCGCACTGGAGGAACGGGTGTTGGTGAGCTGTTTCTTCTTGCAGACATTGACTTCAATGTCTTCGCCGCGTCCGTTGAAACCGATAACCATACCGGAATAAACCTTGACGCCGGGTCCGATGAAGAGGGTACCGCGTTCCTGGGCATTGAACAGACCGTAGGTAATGGATTCGCCGTTTTCAAAGGCAATCAGGGAACCCTGCTTACGGTACTGGATATCTCCCTTGTAAGGGCCGTAGCCGTCGAAAATGGAGTTCATGATACCGTTGCCCTTGGTATCGGTCATGAAGTCACCGCGGTAACCGATAAGACCTCTCGAAGGAATGGAGAACTCCAGACGGGTGTAACCGCCGGTACCGGCGCCCATGCTGCGGAGTTCGCCCTTTCTCTGGCTTAATTTTTCGATAACCACGCCGGAAAATTCATCGGGAACATCAATATAGGTAAGCTCCATGGGCTCTAACTTATGACCCTGCTCATCCTCTTTATACAAAACTTCCGCCTTGCTTACGGCAAATTCGTAACCTTCACGGCGCATGTTTTCAATCAGAACGGAGAGATGCAGCTCGCCTCGTCCGGAAACCTTGAAGCGGTCGGGAGACTCGGTGTCCTCCACACGCAAGGAAACGTCGGTGTTTAGCTCTCTGTAAAGTCTGTCGCGGATATGGCGGCTGGTGATGAACTTGCCTTCCTGTCCGGCAAGCGGGGAGTCGTTTACCATGAACTGCATGGCAATGGTGGGCTCGCTGATTTTCTGGAAGGGAATTGGCTCTACGTGGTCGGGAGAGCAGAGGGTATCTCCGATGTGGATATCGGCAATACCGGAAATGGCAACGATGGAACCGATGCCGGCTTCCTTTACTTCTACCTTATTCAATCCGTCAAATTCATAGAGCTTGCTGATTTTTACTTTTTTCTGCTTATCCGGGTCGTGGTGGTTGCAAAGAACCACTTCCTGGTTTACGGCAATTTTGCCGTTGTCCACCTTACCGACACCGATACGGCCCACGTATTCGTTGTAATCAATGGTGCTGATAAGTACCTGGGTGCCGGCATCCGGATCGCCTTCGGGAGCGGGAATATAGTCTAAAATGGTGTCGAAAAGAGGTTTCATATCGTTGTTCTTTACCGTCAGATTTAAGGTAGCGCTGCCGGTTTTCGCGGAAGCGAATACGAAGGGGCAGTCAAGCTGTGCATCGTCAGCCTCCAACTCTAAGAACAGCTCTAAGACTTCGTCCACAACCGCCTGGGGACGTGCTTCCGGTCTGTCGATTTTGTTGACGCATACGATAACGGGGAGCTTTAATTCCAACGCTTTTCGTAAAACGAACTTTGTCTGGGGCATGGGCCCTTCAAAGGCATCGACCACCAGAATAACTCCGTTTACCATTTTAAGGACACGTTCTACCTCGCCGCCGAAGTCCGCATGCCCCGGGGTATCGATAATGTTGATTTTTGTATTTTTGTAGGTAACGGCCGTATTCTTGGAAAGAATGGTAATACCTCTTTCCCGTTCGATATCGTTGGAGTCCATGACACGCTCGGCAACTTCCTGATTGTCGCGGAATACACCGCTCTGTTTAAGAAGCTCGTCCACCAGCGTGGTCTTACCATGGTCTACATGGGCGATAATTGCTACGTTTCTTACATCTTCACGTTTCTGTAACATAGATAACCTGACCTTTCTTCCTATTATTATACCTGTATTTGCTATTTTCAAAACTGTTTCAGTATATCACTATTTGTCGTTATACGCAAGAAAAAACAAACGGAGAGGGGAATGTGTCGCATAAACAGGGTGGTTGTCGGTATCTGCGGTGAGTAAAGCTTCTATTATAAGGGCATATGGTGTATAAATAATATTGACATAACGGGCAAAAGCCTGAAAAAAACGTAAGCGTAAGAAAAGGAGAACAGCAATGACAGATAAGGTTATTGAAAACAATCAGGTAACGATTATGGGGGAGATTGTCAGCAGTTTTACCTATAGTCACGAAATTTTCGGGGAAGGCTTTTACATGGTCGATGTCAAGGTACAGAGACTGAGTGATTCTTTCGATGTCATTCCCATGATGGTATCCGAGCGGCTTTTGGACATAAATGCCAACTACATAGGATACCACGTAGAGGTATCGGGGCAGTTCCGCTCCTACAACCGGCACGAGGAACGTAAAAACAGACTGGTCCTGTCCGTATTCGCGAGGGAAATTTCCTTTGTGGACGAAATTGAAGAGAGTGCCAAAACCAACCAGATTTTCTTAGACGGCTATATCTGCAAGCCGCCCGTGTACCGAAAGACCCCTCTTGGCAGGGAAATTGCCGACCTGCTTCTGGCAGTCAACCGTCCCTACGGCAAGTCCGACTACATTCCGTGCATCTGCTGGGGAAGAAATGCCCGGTTTGCCAACGGCTTTGAAGTGGGGGATAAATGCTGTGTATGGGGAAGAATCCAGAGCCGCGAGTACATGAAAAAGCTGGACGAGGAACACATGGAGCGCCGTGTGGCATATGAAGTTTCCGTCAGCAAGTTAGAGGTGGCAAAGGAAGCCGTAGAATAAAAAAAGGGGAAATTTTTGAACGAAAATCAATCCATTTATTAAAAAATAAATAAGAAACATTCTTAAAAATGTGTAAAGGTTGTCAAAATCCGGGAAGTATGGTAAAATACATCTACTTTTAATCTTAGAGACAGAAAGGTTTGGTACCGATTATGGAAAGAGGTATAGTACATATATATACCGGAGATGGCAGAGGAAAGTCACCCGCAGCACTCGGCAGGGCCGTACAGGCAGCAGCAGCGGGCGAGCAGGTTGTGATTATACAGTTCCTGAAAGGAAAGGGACTGGAGGATACAGAGTTTGTAAGAAGACTGGAACCGGAGATTAAGCTGTTTCGTTTTGAAAAATCAGATGAGTTTTATGAAGAACTGCCGGAAGAGAAAAAGGCAGAAGAGGATATGAACATCCGCAACGGCATGAATTTTGCCAAGAAGGTGCTGTCCACAGGAGAATGCAATCTGCTTATTTTAGACGAGGTGCTGGGACTTATTGAGAAAAACATTATTTCTGTGGAGGATGTGGAAAATCTGTTAAACCAGAGAGGGGAAACGGATGTCATTCTGACGGGTATTTCCTTAAACGATGAAATCTGCTCTCTGGCGGACGAAGTTTCCAAGATTGAGACACTGAAGTTTAAGACCTATAATTTTTAACAGGGTCTTTTCATAAAGAACAAATAGCATTTTTTGCATACAAAATGCACGAATTTACCGCCGATTGCGTTGACAGTAAGCGGTATCGGTGCTATTATAAAGAATAAAGATAGAGGTTGCGTTTTTCAAGAGTAGTTTTTCTGATGTGACAGGCACAGGTGAGGAAAGATAAAAGGGGAACACGCCGAAAGAGGAGATGACCTGTGAATCAAGTCTTGGGCATGCGGTTAAAAACCGTATGACTGTCATCTATGATTAGATGGGGCGCTATCGGTAAAGTACGAGAAACAGCCGGCCCATGTTATGTGACCGGCTTTTTTATTTCCATTTTTTAATGGGTAAGGAGGAAAAGTATGTCTATTTTTAAGGGTGCAGGTGTTGCCATTGTAACACCCATGAAGGAAAACGGTGAGGTAAATTACGAAAAGTTTGCGGAAATGATTGAATTCCAGATTGCAAACGGTACCGATGCCATTATTGTATGCGGTACCACAGGAGAGTCTTCCACACTGACGCATGAAGAACATCTGGATGTGATTAAATATTGTACGGAAAAGGTAGCGGGCAGAATCCCCGTTGTGGCAGGTACCGGTTCCAACTGTACCGAGACAGCCGTTTATCTTTCCGGAGAAGCAGAAAAGTACGGGGTGGACGGATTGCTTCTGGTTTCCCCTTATTACAACAAAGCAACCCAGAACGGTCTGTATACCCACTTTAAAACCATAGCGGAGTCTGTAAAGCTTCCCATTATTTTATACAATGTACCCAGCCGTACGGGCTGCAACATCCTGCCGGATACCGTTATCCGTCTGTGCCATGATGTGGAAAACATCGTCGGTGTCAAGGAAGCAAGCGGCAACTTAAGCCAGATTGCCAGACTGGCAGCCAAGGCAAAGGGAACCGTGGATATTTATTCCGGTAATGACGACCAGATTGTTCCCATTCTTTCCCTCGGCGGCAAGGGCGTTATTTCCGTTCTTTCTAACGTGGCTCCGAAGGAAACCCATGAAATCTGCGCTAAATATTTTGAGGGCGATGTGGAAGGAAGCCGTGATTTACAACTTCGCGCCATGGATTTGTGCGATGCCCTGTTCTGTGAAGTAAACCCGATTCCGGTTAAGAAAGCCTTAAACCTGATGGGGATGGAAGCCGGCTCCTTACGTCTTCCACTGACCGAAATGGAAGAAGCCAACGCTGCAAAATTAGAGAAAGCCATGCGTGAATTCGGCATTTTGAAATAAGAAGGAAGAAGGTACGGGAGAGATGATTAAACTGATTATGCACGGATGCAACGGTAAAATGGGGCAGGTCATTTCCAGACTGCTGGAAAATGACGAAGAAGCATGCCTGGTTGCCGGAATTGACGCAAGGGATGACGGACACAATCCCTATCCGGTATTTACCGATATCAAAGAATGCAATGTAGAAGCGGATGCCCTGATTGATTTTTCGGCGGCGCCCGCTGTGGACGCACTACTTTCCTATTGCGTGGAAAAGAAGCTTCCCTGTGTGCTCTGTACCACCGGACTTTCCGAAGAACAGCTTAAAAAGGTAAAAGAGGCTTCCGGGCAGGTTGCCATCTTAAAATCCGCCAATATGTCTTTAGGCATCAACCTGTTATTGAAGCTTTTGAAGGAAGCATCCGAGGTGCTTGTAAAAGCAGGCTTTGATGTGGAAATCGTAGAAAAGCATCACAACCAGAAGGTGGATGCACCCAGCGGTACCGCACTGGCACTGGCGGACTCCATCAACGAAGAATTTGACAATTCCTTTGAATATGTCTTTGACAGAAGCAAGGAAAGAAGGAAACGTTCCGACAAGGAAATCGGCATTTCCGCTGTCAGAGGGGGTACCATTGTGGGTGACCATGATGTGATTTTCGCAGGAGAGGATGAGGTCATTACCTTCTCCCATACCGCATATTCCAAGGCTATTTTTGCAAAAGGCGCCATTCAGGCCGGCAAGTTCTTAAAAGGCAAGCCTGCCGGAATGTACGATATGAGCGATGTGATTGATGCGGTAAACGTATAGGCATAAGCATTGAAAAGCCCCGTCTTCCAGAAGAAAATGGGGCTTTTCACATAAGAAAGCTGTTAGCGGGTACGGGCGCCGTTGCCTGTTCCTGTAACATCATCGGTAATGTCCTTGACACCGTCACCGACATCTTCAATGACGTCGCCAACCGTGTTGCCGGCATCGTTTACCGCATCCCCGATACCGTTTCCGGTACCGGCATTGCCGTTGCCGTCGGTTACACTGTTGTTGTTGCCGTTATTTACATTGCTGCCGCTTTCGGCAGGCCTTGTGGCAGCGGTGCTGTTGCCGGTATTGCCGGCATTGTTGTTTTCGGTGGACTGTGTCTGGTCTGCCATATCGTTATTGTTCATGTTGCTGTTGTTCTTTCCGCAGGCAGAGAGGACACAGACATAAAATACCATAAGGCATATGGCAAGAATTCTTTTCAATTTTTTCATAATTTCACTCCTTTTGCTGAAAACTGTTTTACAGTCATAGTGTGTGCGATTGAAAAAAGAATATACCTTAAAATCAAATTTTCGGAAAAAAGGAAGGTACGCAAGCATGGAATTCCGGCCCTGTATTGATATTCATGATGGAAAAGTAAAACAGATTGTGGGCGGCAGTCTTTCGGAAACAGACGGCGCAAGCCTTGTAAAGGAAAATTTTGTGGCAGAGCAGGACGCTCCCTTTTTTGCGGAATTTTACAAAAAAAAGGGAATCCGGGGCGGTCATGTGATTTTGCTGAACGGAAAGGATACCCCAGCTTTTGAAGAAACAAAAAAACAGGCGAAGGCAGCGCTTTCGGCTTATCCCGGCGGACTGCAGATTGGCGGCGGCATTACGGACGAAAATGTGGCGGAGTACCTGCAGGCAGGAGCAAGCCATGTGATTGTCACATCCTTTGTGTTCCGGGACGGCAGGATAGACAGGGAAAGACTGGACAGGCTGGTGAAGGCAGTGGGCAAAGAGCATATCGTCTTAGATATGAGTTGCCGGAAAAAGGACGGCGCCTATATCGTGGTGACGGACAGATGGCAGAAGGAAACGGAAGAAGAGGTAACCCTTTCCCTTTTAGAAGATCTTTCCGGCTACTGTGACGAATTTTTAATTCATGCCGTGGATGTGGAGGGAAAAGCAAACGGCATTGAACAGCCGCTTGTACGTCTCCTGGGGGATTTTCAAAAAAGAGCCGTGACCTATGCCGGAGGCGTACACAGCTTTGAAGACCTGCGCCTTCTTGGAGAGCTGGGAAAAGGAAGAGTCAACGTGACCATCGGCAGTGCGCTAAGCTTATTCGGCGGGACCATGGATTTTGAAGAAGTGCTTTCCTTTATTGCGGGAGAGAACAGTGCGTCATCAAAAAAAGAACCAATCACTTGATTGGTTCTTTTTCTAATCCTATAAGACGATATTGCAAATTCTAAATAAAAATACTGAATGAGTCTTTTATATTTAAGAACAGGTACATCGTGTTACTGATTATAAATTTGTTATAATGGGAATTATAACTTGGTTACGTTTACAGCCTGAGGACCTTTTTCTCCGTTTACAACTTCGAATTCTACTGCCTGGCCTTCTTCAAGAGACTTGAAGCCTTCCATGTTGAGTCCTGAGTAATGTACGAATACATCGTTGCCTGCTTCATCAGAGATGAAACCATAACCTTTTTGGTTGTTGAACCACTTAACTGTACCTTTGTTCATCGTAGATACCTCCAATAAAAATATGTCAATGCATACTATTATGCATTTAACACGAATAGAATAGCACAGAAATCTGAAAAAGTAAATAGAAAAACATGCTTTTTTGTATTGCAAGATGCATAAAATTGCCACTTAAATTTGGATAATTATTACAAAAATGTTAAATTATCGTTGTTTGGGAAATATATATGTGTTAAAATAGGTGGAGTTTACCGGAGGTGACTTTCAATGTCGAAAAACAGGCACAAGAGAAAAGTAAGTCATATACTGATTTATACCACGGATGCCGTAGATGCGGATACGAAACAGGTACGGATTCATCCCTGGGTGCTGGCGGGTGTCACTCTGATTGTCTGCTGTGTGCTGGGAGCCGTCATAGGCTATGCCGTTTATGAGGGTGAGCTCTGGGGACGTATCAGAGAGCACGACGCATCGCAGAATGCGGCGCTTATCGCAGCACAGGATGAAAAAGATGCACTTCAGGAAAAGATAGACGAACAGGATGCCAAAATAGAGATGTTAAGCATTACCATACAGGACCAGACGCAGCAGATTGCGGAGCTGCAGGCACAGATTGCAGAGCAGAGTGTCCCCACGGACTATCCGCTGACCGGTCCCGCCTCCATGACCGTTATTACGGACGGAGACCCTATGGTAGAGTTTACGGCTACGGAAGGAAGTACGGTTGTAGCTGCCGGCAAGGGCGTTGTTACGGCAGTGGAAGAGGATGAGGTATATGGCAGCCGGGTAGTGATAGACCACGGCAACGGTTACGTGTCCATTTACCGCAACAAAGGGGAAAGCCAGGTAAAGGCGGGTGATGAGGTCGCAAGCGGCACCACATTGTTTATGGTGACGGAGGACAACCGTCAGCTCGGATACCAGATTAAAGAAAATGATGTTTACATTGACCCGACTACCATTATAGCCATCAAGGGCTGATGGGACAAACAAAGTTTGGAACCTGTAAGGATGGAGCATGGAAGCCCGCAGGTTGTGAAAGGAACGACAGTATGAAAAATAAAGACGGAAAGCTTACCAGTATTGTAGGAAAGGATGCTGTTGTGGGAGGCAATTTTTCCACACCGGGTTCTGCCAGAATTGACGGCGTTGTAGAAGGAAGTGCCAGAGTGGCAGGCTCTCTTATCGTTGGCTCCACCGGCAGGATTGATGGAGACGTGGAAGCGGACTCCATTATCATCGGCGGCGAAATCAACGGTGATGTCACCGTACAGGGCAAAGCGGAGCTTACCGCTACGGCGAGGGTAATCGGAGATATCCGCACCAGCCTCATTGTCATTGACGAAAAGGCGGTATTCCAGGGAAAATGCGATATGAACATTGCAACCGGTAAGACAAAAAAACGCCCCGCAAAATCGCCTAAGGCAGGCAAAAAATCCGCCAAGGCAGCTTTGCAGGAAGCTCTTTTGGAAGTATCCGAAGAAAAGCGGGCAGAAGAAGCGGCTACTACATCCGGAGATGCGGATGCAGCCGAAAAGAAGGACAGAACAGACGATATGGCATAGAAAAAAAGGCTGCTGCATTTGATGCAACAGCCTCTCTTAATTCATTCCGTTCATTGGCGGAAACCGGGGAATTTACTCCTGCTTCATCCGTCCGAATACCATTTCATAACCGTCGTTTCCGTAGTTTAGGGAACGGTTTACACGGCTGATGGTAGCGGTGGAAGCACCGGTTTTTTCCGCAATCTCAAGATAAGTCTTATGGTCTTTCAGCATCGCAGCCACCTCAAAACGCTGGGATAAGGAAAGAATTTCATTCACTGTACAAAGGTCTTCGAAAAAGCTGTAGCATTCTTCACGGTCTTTTAAGCACAAAATTGCATCAAACAGAAAGTCCACGGCATCGGTTTTGATTTTTTTGTTCATGGCAGTCTCCCTCTTAATACTTTTTTACGTTAAAACTTTAAAACTGTTAATAAGTGCATTTTAGCATACTAAAGTCTTAAAGTAAAGAGGCAAAACCAAGGAATTTGGCTACGGAATTTGTAAGAAATAACTTGTCATGTGGTTTTGAATACTATATAATAAAACATGTGCAGTCAATGGATTGCAATGGAGAGGCATTGAAAATGCCAGGATGGGAGACGATAAAGATGGATACGGGAGAGATACTGAACGGTTTACTGGAAAATCTGTCCAATCTGACTTATATAAAAGCGGAGGACATTCCCAATATAGACTTATATATGGACCAGGTCACCACTTTTATGGACAAAAGACTTCGTGCGACCACCAGAAATCCCGGTGATGACAAGGTTCTGACCAAGACCATGATTAACAATTATGCCAAGAACAATCTGCTGCCTTCTCCGGAAAAAAAGAAGTACAGTAAGGAGCATATGCTGCTTCTGATTTTTATTTATTACTTCAAAAATATTTTATCCATCAATGATATACAGACTTTGTTCAAACCGATTACGGATGAATATTTCCATGCGGAGGGAGATTACAGTCTGCAGGATATTTACACGGAAGTTTTTGAGATGGAGAAGCTTGTCATTCCCGGCATGAAGGAGGATGTGACAGAAAAGTTCCGTACCGCAGAAAAGACTTTTGCGGATGCCCCCGAAAAGGACAGGGATTTCCTGCGGCAGTTTGCGTTTATCTGCCTGCTCAGCAGTGATGTCTATGCCAAGAAGATGCTGATTGAAAACATGATTGACAACCTCCGCAAAGAGGACAGCAGGCCGAAGGGCAGGGAAGACAGTAAAGCAAAAACCAAAGAAGACAGTAAAAAATAGGAAAAACAGACGATGGGCTGCGGCACGGATGTGCGACAGCCCATTTATTGTTTTACAGGAAATTTCGTTGAATTTTCCTATAAAGTCCTCAGGCAGGAGTCTTTCCTGCTTATTTCGCTTTTTCGGCAAACTCTGTGGTTACCAGATCTTCATAGGGAACGAAGTCTTCCAGTACCTTGGATTCTTTCAGGATATTTTCTAAAAGCACAAAAGCGTCTTCCGTAAATATCAGGTCTTCTTTCCAGGTGTTCTGGTCATGGTAACGGGTCACAATGGTAATCAGGGTGTCCATATCCGTTTCCGGGAACTGGGGGCTGATGACCTTTGCAATCTCCTCCGGTGTATGGGAAGCGGTATAATCCATGCCCTTCTGCAGTGCATTGGTAAATGCCTGGATGGTGTCGGGATGCTCTTTTATATAGCTCTTTTTAGCGGAAAAAGCAGTGTATGGCACATAACCGGAAGCTTCACCCAGAGAGGCAACCACGAAGCCATCGCCTTTTTCCTCCAGTGCCGTGGCATGGGGTTCAAATTCAATGGTGAAATCACCCTGACCGCCGGAAAAGGCAGCAGCCGTGGAGCCGAAGTCGATGCTCTGGTCAATGGAAAGGTCCTGCGCCGGATCAATATTGTTTTTGAGCAGAATATATTCAAATACCATTTCGGGCATACCGCCGGGACGACCGCCCAGCACATTCTTTCCAATCAGCATATCAAAGCTGAAATTGTCAATAGGAGTACGGGAAACCACAAAGTTGCCGGCGCGCTGGGTAAGCTGGGCAAAATTGACAGCATAATCTTCATTGCCGCCCACATACGTGTAGATGGTGCTTTCACTTCCCATAAAGCCGATATCCGCTTCGCCGGTGAGCAGCGCCGTCATGGTTTTGTCTGCACCGAAGCCGGTAACCAATGTTAAATCAATTCCTTCCTCGGCAAAGTAGCCGTTTTCGATGGCAACATACATGGGTGCGTAGAAGATGCTGTGGGCAACTTCATTCAGGGTCACTTTTGTGGCGACCTTTGTATTTGCCGTATCCTTGCCGCAGGCGGGCAGCAGGGTCAGGCAGAACAGTACGGCAAAAGCAAGCGCAATAAGTTTACAGGTTTTCTTTTTCATAAAATCCTCCGAGATTTTTTCATGCTATAGTATACGGGAGAGATGGAAAAAAGGTGCGGAATATGTTATGCTGAAGAAACAGATAAAAGAAAAAGAGGATAAAAATGAGAAAGAACACAAGGAAGGCGTTAAGCCGTTTATTGATAGGAATTTTATGGCTGAGCCTGCTTGGAACCCCGCTTGCGGAGAGCCGTCAGGTTGTCTGTGCGGCAGAGGTTTCCGGGGGTGACGTGTCCGGCAACGACAGTGACACCCCGGGGGATGCAGGCGATATATCCGGCAACGACAGTGACAACCCGGGGGACGCAGGGGACGTATCCGATAACGACAGTGATAACCCGGGAGATACGGGCGATATATCCGGAAATGATATTTCGGCGGGGGATGTGTCGGGAGACGACATCCTGCCGGTGAGCATGGCAGAGGAAGCAGTGCTCGTGGAAATGAATGGGGAAAGCCCGGAGTTTTCCACATGGGAAAAGGCAGTTGCCTATGTCAATCAGAAAGGCTCCCGTAAAACGGAAACCCATATCTACCTGCAGCAGGATGTGGAAAGCAGCGCTAAAACACTGGTCTTTCCGAAGTACCCGCTGACCCTGCACGGAAACGGTTATACCCTGCACTTTGCAGGCTCCACGGTCAGTCTGCCCGCGGATACTGTGCTTAAAAACGTGCAGTTGGAAACAGGCGCAAAGGGCGGTTTTAACCTGAATGCATCCGGCAGTCTTACCATGGATGGCGTAAACGAAAAAACAGTGCCGGAGGGAAGTTGCGGCATAAAGGCGGTCAGAGGGGCAGCCTCCAAGACACTTACCTATCTGGACAAAAACGTGGAAAAACCCATTACCGGTTTTGGATTGGTCTGCTTTGGAGAGGATACGGAGGTCAGTGCGGTGCTTACTTTGAAAAAGGTACAGGTGGCAGCCGGAAAGACCCTCTGCCTGCAGAATACCTTTAAGGCAGACGAAATAAGACTCGGAGAAAAGGCAGGTCTTATGCCTGCCGGAACAAAAACGGTCAGTGTAAAGGATATCTATGCGGAAGGACAGAACATCGTACTCACATACCGTTACGAAGAAGGAGAAAAATTTATACCGCTTACGGTGACCGGAAAAGCTTACGGGGCAGCCGGCAGTATTACCGTATCTCGACGGGACGGCAGCCTTGCGGCAATTCCTTTTGCAGCGGGAGAAACGGTTCTTCTGGCAAAAACTGCGGACCTGTCTGTTTTCACGGTAGCGGCGGACTGCCTTGTGCCGGGAAGCGGTGAGAACGGATATTGCCTTACCAGAAAAAACAATGCGGTGTTCTTAAAAGAAACCGGCTTTCGGCTTGACGGTGAAACTGCACTCTTTTTCGCAGAGTGGAAGGATATAAAGGAATACGTGGAAAACCGGAAGCAGAAGACAGCGGAATACCGGGTTACCCTTCTTCGGGATTATGATGCGGGCGGAGCATTCATATTGCCGAAAGCCGGTACCTATGCAGGTCTTACCCTGACGGGAGCCCTTCTTGCGGACACGGAGGGCGGCAGCCGGTACCCGGCGCTTACCTTTACCGGAAATCTTACCCTGACCGGCAATGTAACCATAGAAAAGCTTAAGAAGCTCTGCGGTGTCAAAAAAGCAGGCACCGACCTTACGGCGGACTTTAACATCAGTATGGGAAATTACCGTCTGGAGCTTAAGGAGATTGCGGAAAACAGCCTGAAAAACATAAACGGCAGCGCTAAATCAACCTTGATTTTGCATGGCATTTCCGTAAAAGGAACCATAGCCGCCGGCAATCTGTTTATGGAGAATGTAACGGCGGGCGGTAACGTGAGAGCCATGGGAGAATGCCTGACGGTGGGAGAGATAAAAATTCCCGGCACGTTTACGGCGGAGGGACTGCAGAAAAGCTATGAGCAGACCTTGCTGAGTGTCAGACAGGGGAAAAAGATTACCATAGGGAAAAAGGGCATTCTGTCCTGCAATCCACAGATATTCTTTGCAGAACAGACAGCACCGGCTGCGGAGTACGGTATCGGCATCCGCATGGAGAATGCGAAGGGAGAACTTCTTACCTTCAACGGGGCGGACAGAAATTTTGCCATTGCCGATATCGCGGGCAGCTTTGCCAACGGGGATGTGTACCTTGCGGGACAGACGAATACGCTCTTAGTAAGAAGCGGCAATAAGCTGGTGTATTCCGGCAGTACGGAAGGTCTGTGGAGCTGGAAGGCGGACAACGGGGAAACCGCGTATTTTCTTTCCTATGCGGATGCTGTAAAAGAGATCAGCCGCCGGAAGGATGCAGGAGCGGTTTATGAAATGACACTGCAGGAAAATCTGTTCCTGCGGGGAAATTTTGTGATGCCTGCGAAAAATACCTGCAAGGAATTTGTCCTGCGCGGAAGCGGCAGCAGTGTTTCCTACACAGGCGCCATGACACTTACCTGTAATCTGACTCTGCACGGCATTACCGTGAGCAAAAAGAATACGGCGGGTAAGGTATTAAACCAGAATGTGTCCCTGGATGCGTACCGGTTAAATCTGGTGGACGGCAGCGGTCTGGAGTCCTTACAGAACCTTTCGGGAAGAACGGGCGGAACCTTTTATGCGAAGGACAGTTCCGTTACCGTAAAAGGAAATGTCAGCGGCAAAATAAACCTGATAAGCAAAAACAGTGCATTTACCGTTTCCGGAAATGTGGCAGCGGGAACCCTGGATGCTTCCGAAAGTACGGAAAGCTGCAGCTTTTCCGTTAATGCCGGAAGAAATATAACAATTGAAAACGTGAAAGGTCCTTCGGCAACAGGCGCAAGCTGGGAAATCGTTTCACCGGAAAGCAATATCACGGTGAAGAATTTTGCAGGGGGAAATGTGTCGGTGGGATACAGCGTAAAAAAGAATCTGAAATTTACCGGAAAGGTGACGGGAAAGGGATACATTACTCTTATTCCCATGAAGACAACGCCGGATAAGTACCATATCATCGCAACCCTGACCAGAAACGAAAAGGTGGTGACCCAGGTGTCTTCTTATTATGATATTTCCTGCTTTAAGCTGCTTGGCAGTGTGAATGTGCCAGCAGGCAGCAACCTTAAGAAAAAAGGAACCACCGTTATTCTGGAAATGCCCTGATAACGGTGGCGATATAGGTGTCAGCCTTCGATATGTATGTTTTTAATGGCCCAGAGTTGTAACGCCTTGGCATTGGTGGAAATCTTTTCCAGAGAGTCCAGAATGTGCTGGAATGCAGGCTTCTCGTTCTCGGAAATGATGCCGTCTTCCGAAATGGCGATCAGGGAGGCTCGGAGCATATCGATATCCTTTAAGGAACCGAGTACCTTAAGGGCGAGTCTGTCAAAGTCATCAATGGTAACTTCTTTTACACTGCCTTTGCCGACAGGACATTCTCTGGCGCAATAAGAATTGCACAGCTCCGGACAATTGTATGTCCTCGACATGGCAAGAACTTCTTCGGGGTAGGGGTTGATGGCGTCCAGCTCTATACGGGCAAGCCTTGTGCGGTCGATGCCGATAATTTCCGCCGCTTTCTCCCGGCTGGTAAAATCATCATTTTCCTTTGCTGCTTCGTATCGTGCAAGATAGTACATATTATCTGCAGCTTTTGTAGCTTTTTTGCCCATGTTGTATATCTCCTTGTGTGTTACACTGTATTTGTCCGGTGAAAAAAGCCGTACAAATACAGTTTATGAAATAAAAATGCTTTTGTAAAGAATTAAATCCAATTCTTGTAAAAGTTTGTTGAGAAAAAGAATTAAATTTGATACAATAAAGATAAGCCTGTTCATAAACTGGTATAGAAAATAATTATGTAAACGGAGGATGAGAAAATGGGTTTAATCAGACTTGCCAAAATCGGTGTAGACGCAATCGGCTCTACATTGGGTGATCAGTGGCTGGAATATTTCTACTGTGATTCCATCGACAGCGATACCCTGATGGTAAAAGGACAGAAGAAAGTAAACGACGGACATAACTATAACACGAAGGGCATGCAGGACAACATTATTTCCAACGGTTCCGTGATTGCGGTCAATGAAGGTCAGTGTATGATGATCGTTGACAACGGAAAAATCGTGGATATCTGTGCAGAGGCCGGAGAATTCAAATACGACAACTCCACCGAGCCTTCCATCTTTGCAGGCAACTTCTTACAGAGTCTCGGACAGACTGCCGTTACCGCATGGAGAAGATTTACCTTTGGCGGCAATGCAGGCAAGGATCAGAGAGTGTATTATTTCAATACAAAAGAAATCATGAACAACCTTTACGGTACGGCAACTCCCATTCCTTTCCGTGTGGTTGACAATAAAATCGGACTGGATTTAGATACCGAATTAAAGTGTAACGGTAAATATTCCTTCCATATTGCAGATCCCGTGGTATTCTACACCAAGGTCTGCGGCAATGTAAAAGATTCTTACAACAAATCCGAACTGACAAGCTTCATGAAGGATGAGATGATTACCGCACTGCAGCCTGCACTGGGTGAGCTTTCTGCACAGGGCATCCGCTACAGCGAGCTTCCCAGAAGCACAAAGGAGCTGGTAAATGCACTGAACACCGAGCTGAGTGAGCAGTGGATGGCAGCCCGCGGTATTGAAATGGTTTCCATTACCTTCAATCCTTCTCTGCCGAAGGATGTTTCCGAGATGATTCGTGCAAGACAGAACGAGGCTGTTTACAAAGATCCGAACATGGCAGCAGCCGGTATTGCGGCAGCACAGATGGAAGCTATGAAGTCTGCAGCAAGCAATACCTCTACAGGCCCCATGATGGCATTCGCCGGAATGAATATGGCACAGATGGCAGGCGGCATGAACGCCGGCAACCTCTTTGCAATGGGTCAGCAACAGCAGCAGGCTTCCCCTGCACAGGCAGCTCCCGCAGCACCTGCAGGCGGCGCAGCAGAGCCCATATTAGGCTGGACCTGTTCCTGCGGCAAGGCTGACAACAGAGGAAAATTCTGTGTAGAATGCGGAAGTCCCAAGCCTGCGGAAGCCGGCTGGACCTGCTCCTGCGGTCAGGTAAATCAGGGTAAATTCTGCTGCAACTGCGGCAAGAAGAAACCGGAAGGCGCACCGCTTTACAAGTGCGACAAGTGCGGATGGGAGCCGGAAGACCCCACACATCCTCCTAAATTCTGTCCGGAATGCGGAGATGTTTTTGACGATAACGACATTCAGTAAGCAATTAAAAAACAATAATGGAGAAGAGCAATGAGTTCAGCAATCGTAGGCCTGATTATTGTACTGGTTCTTCTGCTTGTACTGGTAGGCGTAATTTATTACGCCTACCGTAATATTAAGCGGAAAGTCAGCCGTTTTTCACAGACGGTATTCGGTACATCGGATTTAATAGAAGGGATAAAACAGAGAGATTTGGAGGTGGCATCCACACCCAAGTCGGTTGCCGGTGTGACCAGTCTTTATCTGCCACGTATCCAGAGGGATTTTCCGGAGTTCCATTATCAGGAAATGAAGAGCCGCGCGGAAAATGTGCTGACCTCTTATTTGCGAAGCATTGATGCAAACAATGTCTCTCTTTTATCGGAAGGTACGGAAGAGTTAAAAGAGCAGTTAGCCATGCGTCTTTCCATTTTAGAGTCAGAGGATACCAGGGAGCAGTTTGACGGTATCCGTATTCACCGGACGGAAATCACCGGCTACAACAAAGACAAAGTAAAATGTGCCGTGGTATTCCAGTCATCTGTGGAATACACCCACTACAAGGAAAAAAACGGAAACGTAATCAGCGGCAGCAACAGTATGAAGACGCAGACCCGGTACAATGTGGAATGCATTTACATACAGGACAGGGATATGATAGAAAATCTGCATGATGCGGCACTGGGAATCAACTGTCCCAACTGCGGAGCCCCCTTGTCCGGTGTGGGAGCCAAGGTATGTGAGTACTGCGGTTCTCCGATTATCGAAATGAACATTTATTCCTGGAATTTCAGCAAGGTGGCGGAAGCATAAAAAGGAAATTTGAATTTAAGAGGTTTTTATGAGTATATATGATACATTGAATGAACCGCAGAAGCAGGGCGTCTACACCGTAGACGGACCTGTTCTTTTGCTTGCAGGGGCAGGAAGCGGCAAGACAAGAGTCCTGACACACCGCATTGCCTACCTGATAGATGAAATGGGAGTCAATCCCTGGAATATTTTAGCCATTACCTTTACCAACAAGGCAGCAGGCGAAATGAGAGAGCGTGTGGACAATTTAATCGGCATGGGCGCCGAGCAGGTCTGGGTGGCAACCTTCCACTCCACCTGTGTCCGGATTTTACGCCGCTATATTGACAGAATAGGCTTTGACAACAGCTTTACCATTTACGATACGGACGACCAGAAAACGGTGGTAAAAAATATTATAAAAAAGCTGGATTTAGACCCTAAAATGTATAAGGAAAGAAGTATTATGGCGGCTATTTCGGCAGCCAAGGACGAGCTGCTTTCCCCGACGGAGTATGAAATCCAGAGCAGCGGAGATTATAAGGCAATGCAGATTGCCAGAATCTACAGAGAATACCAGGCAACCTTAAAAAAGAGCAATGCACTGGATTTTGACGATATTATTGTAAAGACCGTGGAGCTTTTTAAGGCAAATGAAGAAGTGCTGCATTCCTATCAGGAGAGATTCCGTTACATTATGGTGGACGAGTATCAGGATACCAATACGGCACAGTTTGAACTGATACGGCTGTTAGCGGACAAATACCGCAACCTCTGCGTGGTCGGTGACGATGACCAGTCCATTTACAAATTCCGCGGCGCCAATATCCGGAATATTCTGGACTTTGAAAAGGTGTACCCGGAAGCGGTTGTGATAAAGTTAGAGCAGAATTACCGTTCTACCGGAAATATCTTAAATGCAGCAAATGCCGTTATCCACAACAATGTGGGACGAAAAGAGAAAAAGCTCTGGACGGATAAAGGGGACGGCGGCAAGGTTCATTTCCGCCAGTTCGATACGGCATATGAGGAAGCCGAATACATTGCGGACGATATTGCACACAGCGTCAAAAGAGGAGAGGGAAGCTATGGGGATTATGCGGTGCTTTACCGTACCAACGCCCAGTCCCGCCTTTTGGAAGAACGTATGATTGCGGAAGGTATTCCCTATGATGTGGTAGGCGGCGTGAACTTTTATGCCCGAAAAGAAATCAAGGACGTTCTGGCGTACCTGAAAACCATTGATAACGGTCAGGATGATGTTGCCGTGAAGCGTATTATCAATATCCCGAAACGTGGCATCGGACAGACCACCATAGACAGGGTGCAGGCTTATGCGGATGACAGACAGATCAGCTTTTACGATGCGCTGAAAGAAGTCGATCAGATTATGACGCTGGGAAAGGCAGCAGCCAAGGTAAAGCCTTTTGTGGAGCTCATTCAGACATTCCGCAGCAAGTTAAGCTATTACGGTCTCAGGGATTTGATAGATGATGTGCTGGAAAAAACAGCCTATGTGGAAGATTTGCAGAATTCGGATGAAGAGGATGCAGAGGACAGAATCGCCAACGTGGATGAACTGGTCAGTAAAGTGACATACTATGAGGAACAGCACGAAGAAGCCACCTTGAGTGAATTCCTGGCGGAAGTGGCACTGGTGGCGGATATTGACAAGGTGGGGGACAAGGACGAAAAGGTTCTTTTAATGACCCTGCACAGTGCTAAGGGACTGGAATTTCCCCATGTGTATTTAGCGGGCATGGAGGACAGTGTATTTCCCAGCTATATGACCATTGTCTCCGATGACAAGTCCGATATGGAAGAAGAAAGACGCCTGGCTTACGTGGGTATTACCCGTGCCAAGGAAGAACTGACATTAACCTGCGCCAAGATGCGTATGGTGAGAGGAGAAACCCAGTACAATCCGGTGAGCCGCTTTGTCCGGGAAATTCCGAAAGAGCTTTTGGACAATACCATGCCGGCACCGAAGTTTCCAAAGGAAGAGATTATGGATTTTGGAAGCTCCTCCTTTACCGGATTTCAGGCAGACAGCGGCAGCACGACGGATTTCCGCCCCAAGGCGGTTGTAAAACCCAAAGTCACGGTAACTGCCAGAAAGCCTTTTATTGCCAAGGATATGGGCGCCCTGAACCGGATTGCCGGCATTTCCAAGGGCAGCTCCATGGATGCGGGTACGGAAATCGATTACGGACCCGGCGACCGTGTGAAACATGTAAAATACGGAGAGGGAACCGTGAAAGCCGTGCAGAAGGAGCCGAGAGACTACAAGGTTACCGTGGAATTTGACCTTGCCGGTCAGAAAATTATGTATGCCTCCTTTGCAAAATTAAAAAGAGTGTAGATAATCCGCAAAAATCATGCTATAATGAGCAAAAGCAGATTTGTTTATAAGAAAAATAACCATATACAGATAAATAAAATATAGGAAAGGCGGACGGAACCATGAACAAATTAGAAAATTTACTGGACATTGTAAAATCAAACGAAGTGAAAATCAACGATTTACTTCACAAGAAAGAATTAGAAGAAAAAGAGGAAAAAAAGGACAACAAGCTTTGCCTGATTTTCGGTATCATTGCCGCCGTACTGCTGGTAGCGGTTATTGCATACGCAGTATACAAGGTATTTATTGAGAAGCCGGATTATCTGGATGATTTTGAAGACGAATTTGAGGATGATTACGAAGACGGCTTTGACGAAGAAGATGACTTCGAGGACGAAGAAGAGTAATAAACAGGAAAAAGGTACAGGGTTATGAAAAAAGGACAGGTATATGAGGGAGTAGTGGAGCGGATAGACTTTCCCAACAAAGGAATCGTAAAGGTGGGAGAGGATGTCTGTGTGGTAAAGAATGCTCTGCCTGGACAGAAAGTAACCTTCAGCATAAGCAAGCTTAGAAAAGGGAAGGCGGAAGGCCGTCTCCTTCAGGTGACAGAACAGTCACCGTTGGAGTGCGGAAGTCCGTGTTCCCATTTTGGGTTGTGCGGAGGTTGTACTTATTTGTCTTTTCCCTATGAGGAACAGCTGAAAATCAAAGAGGGTCAGGTCAAACGTCTGTTAGACAGTGTGCTGCTTGACGGACAGGGTGCTTATCACTGGGAAGGTATCAAAGCCAGCCCGGCTTATTTTGCATACCGCAATAAAATGGAGTTTTCCTTTGGCGATGAAACAAAGGACGGTCCCCTTACTCTCGGCATGCACAAAAGAGGCAGTTTTTACGATGTCCTTACCGTAAACGACTGCCGGATTGTGGATGAGGATTACCGGAAAATCCTTACGGCAGTCAGGGATTATTTTGCGGAAAGAAATGTCTGCTTTTACCACAGACTCTCCCACGAAGGCTTCTTGCGCCATCTGCTTGTGCGGAAAGCGGTAAAGACCGGCGAAATCTTAGTGGCGCTTGTTACCACAACCCAGAGACCCTGGAAGGCGGAAACGGCATCCGGCTTGCAGGAATTGATAGACGGTTTCTGTACTTTACTGCAGGGACTGTCTTTGGACGGAACTCTGACAGGCGTACTTCATATGGAGAACGATTCCATTGCGGATGTGGTACAGAGTGATAAAACCCGTATTTTATATGGAAAAGATTATTTTTACGAGGAACTTCTGGGGCTGAAATTCCGTATTACGCCTTTTTCCTTTTTCCAGACCAATTCTCTGGGAGCCGAAGTCCTTTATGAAACGGCAAGAAGTTATATCGGCAAATTAAGCGGAGGCAAGGAAAGCGTGGTTTTTGATTTATACAGCGGAACCGGTACTATTGCCCAGCTTATGGCGCCCGTAGCCGGTAAGGTCATCGGTGTGGAAATTGTGGAGGAGGCTGTAGAAGCTGCCAAAGAAAATGCCGCATTAAACGGTCTTACCAACTGCGAATTTTTAGCGGGAGATGTATTGAAGGTACTGGATGACATCACCGAAAAGCCTGACTTCATTATTTTGGACCCGCCGAGGGATGGCATTCATCCCAAGGCACTTCCGAAAATCATAAACTACGGTGTGGAGTGTATTGTTTACATTTCCTGCAAACCCACCAGCCTTGTGCGTGACCTGGCGGTATTTCTGGAAAACGGCTACCGTGTGGAAAAAGCTACCGCCGTTGACCAGTTCCCCTGGACGGCGAATGTGGAAACGGTAGTACTGCTTTCCCACAAAAAGCCAGACGGACATATCAACGTAAAAGTTGAGTTTGGCGAGGGTGAGGGAAAAGTTCCACTTGATAATATTGCTAAAAGAGCGGAAAGCTATAAGCCCAAAGAACGAGTGACCTACAAAATGATAAAGGAGTACATAGAAGCGAAATACGGCTTCAAAGTACATACCGCATATATCGCAGAGGTAAAGAGAGATTTAGGCTTGCCGATGTATGATGCTCCTAATGCAGTGGAGGAATTGAAGCAACCGAGGAAGCATCCGACGGTGGAGAAAGTGGAAGCGATAAAGGATGCATTGAAGCATTTTGAAGTGATTTAATAATGATGAGCGTATCATTAAAAATAGTGGTACGCTTTTCTTTAAAATATTTGTGAAGTAATATATAAGTGCTGAATACGCTTGAAGGGAGGAAAATGGAGTGAACCGTATTACAGAAATAACAAAGCGAGATATTTTAGATTTATTTCAGAATGGATTGGAGATAGACGAATTTTTTCAAACCCGAACCGTTACTTACAATTATTATGGTCGCCTTGAAGAAATAGATTTTCTTAAAAGATTATATGATTTAGAGAGAATGCCAAGTTTTGATTCAAGATTTGTAAATGCAGAACAGGATATTTGGCAACATACAGTGAATAATGATGATTATCCATACTGCTGGGTTTTTGAAGACAAAAGATTCAATTTACAAGATGGTAGCGATGAAGTATATTTAAAATTTCTTTGTGAAGTATTTCACCCTGCTGTTCGATATGATAAGGGATACTGGAAAGAATTTTTAGTGGCAATTAACAAGCTATTACAAAATGACGGTTATGAGATTTACCCTGCTGAGAAAATATCCAATCGTGATGTTTATGGATGGAGAATATATCAGCAAGAAGATAATACGTTGTTTATTCCATATTCTCAACGAAATGCAAAGGACATAAAAGCAAAAAAGATAGTATTGTCCATAAAGCGGAAAGCGAGAAATCAAATTTATCAGTTTCTGGAGCGATATAATATCGTATATCAAGCGACTGACGAAACGGGATGGAATTATAATACAACAGTAGCTGAGGATGTTTTCAATGAAATAAGGCAATTTTATGTGCCAAAGTGTTATAATGATAAAAAAGAATATGTTGAAACTGCTGATTTGCAAGCATTCATACTTTCTAATTCTCCATTTTGCGTGTTGGACGCAATAGAGTTTTTTGCGAAACATAGTATCTCAGATGACTTTGAACCACAGATTAATGCTATATTAAAACTGAATGTGATACCGTTTCAGCTTTCCAAGGGGAAGCTAATGAATACATTTGATACCCAGATAAATAAAAATTCATTAGTGTCTGTTCAAGAAGTAGGACTGAAAGAGTTATTACAAGAGGCTTCAAAATATTATGATGAAAACAATTTGCAAATTGCAGTGGAGAAACTTTGGGATGCATTTGAGAGACTAAAGACATATTACTGCTCATCGACTGTAGATAAGAAGAAATCAGTTAATAAGATTATAATGGATATGGGTAATAATCAACAGCCGTTTTTAAAATTATTTGAAAAGGAATTTCATGAGCTTACCATACTTGGCAATAATTTTAGAATTCGACACCATGAAACAACAAAAACGGATATTCAGGATAAAAGGCATTATGAGTATTTTTATAAGCGATGCTTATCCTTGATTTCAACAGCTATTCAGTATTTGGATGGGCGAGGTTTATAACAGATACAGCTTTGCGTAATAAAGAAGTTAAATGAAAAAGGACAATAGTAGAGGTGGAATATCTTATGGTGATGCTTATGTTGACCCTTCGAAAAGTATGTTTTTTGGAGATGCGGTGAATAAGGCGTATAAGATGGAGTCAGAAATAGCAATTCATCCTCGTATTGTTATAGATGATTATATTGCTGAAGCAGTTTTAGAAAATATATCATCAGTAAAATATAAAATAGTTGCAAAAAAACCTGAATATATATCTATTTTGGGGGCGGGACTGGTTCCTAAAATGCCAGGAACAGGTGAGGGAATCATTGAACAGGATATTGATGAAAAATATATCTATAATTATCTGCACTTTCCAGAGAATAATATAATCTTGCAGGATTACTATCTGTCTGGTGAAAGTTTTATAAAAGAGTTAATAGACTTTTGCTTTGAACAAATTGATAGAAATATGAATTATAAAATTATTGATAAGTATTTTTATCTTCAGAGATTTGCTCAGAATAAATTAGAAAATTTGCTAATGTCATCTGATTGTGATTTGCAATGAAAATGATTAAGTAATTATCCTCTTTGAACGCATCATCACATTTTTATGGATTGGAATATAGATAATGGTAGTACATCGTTTAGAAATCAATCTGGGGAAGATTATGACCCTAAAATAGCTGATATTATAAATATTTTGAAAAAATAAAACAAGTCCAGTGAAATAATAAGAAACATATTGTGGAGGTGATAAATTGAATACGGCAATATTGGAAGTGCTTATATCAGTTATTTCATCATTTTTAGGAGTAAACTTAAAAGACATAAAGGCAAGCCTAAACAAAGAGAACTTAAAGACATCAGAAGATAATGTAATAAGTGTAAGCATTGATTCTGTTAGCAAGAATCTGCAAGATTCTAAAGAAATTATTGAAAACGCACTACTTGAAATTGAGAAACAAAAAAAGTTGTTTGAACAGATGAAACAGGAAGCAGAAATTAGCCAACAAATAACAACCATGAATCAAGAACAAGTGAATGCCTTAAATACTCTTCTGGAAAACACATTAAATAAGCAGGAAAAAAAGACTTTTCCCAAAACACTTTTATGGAATCTATTTTTCTGTTTACTTAGTGCCATATTAGGATATATATTAGGAAAATTGTTGTAAGGAAAGGAGAGAAAAATGGATAACAGAATTACTATTATATTAGAATTGCTTTCTGCAGGCGTAATAGCATCCTTAGTTGCAGGTATCTTTTCCTTAGTTATTGCATTTAAGAATAATAAGCGTTTAGTAGAGCTTGAAAAAAGCAAGCAAAAATTTACTGTAAATCAAGAACGATATAAAGGATTGAGAGAGGCTTATGCCGAATTGCTTAATGTATTACCAGAGGAAAAACTTTTAGGGCATATTATTATAAATTTACCTTCTCAAAAAAAATTTCAAGAAAATGGACTTTCAGAAGCCTATGAAGCAGCAGATATGAATATGAAAATTATGTATTCACATTTTCAAAAGCATGGTTATTTGCTTTCGGATGATGAACAGAAAGAGATTATTAAATTGATTGATGTGATTGACACTATTACAAAAAGTATTATTGATATTAGTTTGGGCTTGCAAGTGTATGATGTTGGGAATGAAGAAAATGAAGATGCTTCGGTAGATAAAGTTCACAAAAAAATTTTGGAAAGAATATTAAAAGTAACCGAGTTTGAAGAAACATATTACAATTTATTTAAAAACAATTTGAGTAAGCTTTCAAAATAAAAAACACAGATTTTAAGTTGCAAGGAGAAGCAATAATGGAGTTAAATGAATTTTTTACTACGGTTATTCTTACAGCAGCAGTATTTGCTGCACTTGTTACATCAATAGCCAATATAATTATTTCGCTGATGAATAATTGGCGACTAAAAAAAATAGAAAAACAAAAGCAAATGAATGAAATTGATAAGTATAGATATAGTAGACTATATGAATTAATATTGAATTGGCATAAATATGATTCTGCCCAAAGAGGGGATACTGCCGAAGAAATAGCTTTTTATAGATTGCTTAATTTGTTTATGGACGATTCTGGGCGTTATGAAATAGCAAAACCTTTGTTAGACAAATGCTATATTGAAGAATTAGAGGTAAAAAAAACAGAAGGCGAAAAATTACTGAATGACTTAGTTGGAGCTGAATTACCAGATGGAACACACTCAGAGGAGTTTCCTGCCATTAAACAAAGGTATTTTGACATTGCAAAAGAGTTTTCAAAAATGTTGAAAACGGTAATCAACTGTCAACTTGAGGAGTTATTATGTAAGAGCAATTAAGACAAATTTGAAAAAGATACTTATTTACATAGTGAGAGGTTTTCTTAATGGAAAATCCCTCGGCTTTTTCTATTTCAGGAGGTGATTTTATTTGAATGAGAAGTAACCGACCCTATGTGCAGATTGATCCTTCCGTGATTGAGCAGGCACGGCAGATGGACTTGCTTTCCTACTTGCAGAGGTATGAGCCGAGCACCCTAAAGCGTGTGGCGGGCAATGTCTACTGCACGAAAGAACACGACAGCTTAAAGATTTCCAACGGCAAATGGTATTGGTGGTCGAGAGGTTTCGGCGGCTATTCTGCCCTCGATTATCTCATCAAGGTCAAGGAATATGACTTTGTAGAAGCCGTGGAAATTCTCACGGGACAGACGATGGCGGACTGGAAGCCACCCCCTGCTCCCAAGAAAGATAAACCGAAAGTCCTGCCCCTGCCGCCCAAAAATAAGGATTGTAACAGAGTGATACAGTATCTTTTCGGGCGTGGTATTGACTATCAGCTCATACAGGAGTGTATCTCAGACGGCACGCTTTATGAGAGTGCCGATTATCACAATGCTGTTTTTATCGGCAAAGACGAAGGCGGAACACCGAAATATGCCGCCCTGCGAAGCACTCTCGGCAGCACTTTCAAGCAGGACGCATCGGGCAGCGACAAGCGGTATTCGTTCCGACTTCTGGCAAAGTTATCTGATGAAGGAGAGAAATTATGAGTGACTTTAATTGGAAATTTCCTAAAGGTATGAAGCCTACAGGAAGAAGTTTAAGAGAAGCCTGTGAAGCTGCACAAGAAGAATTTTTCAAAAAGAACGGATATTATCCAACACCGGAAGAAGCAGTCATACTTACAGACGAAGCGAGAAAAGAATTGGAATGCGAAAAAAGAAAAAATGGGGTTATGGAATAATACATTTAAGGGTAATGGGAGTGACATGGTAATCAGAGAAAACAGAAATGAAAAATACAAGATAGTAATATGTGATGATGAGCAGGAACAGCTTGAACAGATGCGGCATATTTGCCGTAATATGATGCAGATGCCAGATGACATGGTGGTAACATACAGTTCGGGAGTAGCGATGGACGAGGATATCAGAGCGGGAAAGCTGGACAGTGACGGCAGCAGGCTTGTGACATTTCTTGATATAGAGATGCCGGAGCTTGATGGGATACAACTCGGACGCAGTATCCATGAACGGGTACCTGACGGTATAGTCGTGTTCCTGACAGCACATCCTGAGTATGCCATCATGGGATACGAGGCAAGAGCATTCCGCTATTTGTTAAAGCCATTGACGCCTGCTTCCATGGAAAAGGTTATGGATGAGATACGGAAAGAATTCCGGGGAAATCAGCATATAATGTTGAAGTTCTCAGAAGCAGAGAAGCCTATATGTCTGGATGATATTGCATATATAGCGGCAGAGGATAAATACGCAATCATTTATTCGACAGATGGACACGTTACGGTAAGAGAAAGCCTTGAGGAACTTGAGAGTGAACTTGAAGAATATGGTTTTTTCAGAATACATAGAAAATACATTGTAAATATGAGATATCACAGAGAGCTTTTTAAGGGAAAACTGATTCTCAGTGATGGTAATACCTTGCCGGTCAGCAGGCGGCGGGAGAATATGTACAGAAAGAAAATAATGGAAAAAATGGAGAAGGAACTGAATGGGTGATTGGGGAATTCAACTGTGTATAGTGCTGATAAATGGGTTGGAGATATTTTCCATGGTGCTTATTATGCAGCTTTTTTTCGGCGTAAAGCCGTTAAAAAGACTGCGAAGCTATCTGGTTTTATTTGCAGGAATATGTGCATATGACACAATAGTTACACTGGTGTGTAAAGAACAGGATATGTTACAGATGCTCCTGCTTTTGGGATTTCTGGTCGTGTATGGTGCTGTACGGGTTGATAAACATCGCGTGCGGGCAGGACTGGAAGGTATATTGTCGTGTCTGCTCTATGTGATGTATGGCTTTCTCATGCAGATGACAGGCACCATGCTTGGACTTGATGGGTACAATATCCGTCTTGGCGGGGAGAGCCAGTCTGTGTTTGAGTTTGCTATGGACATAGTTATATTGGTTGTGTTATGCCTCGCAAACAGAGAGGTAATGGTAAGACATATCGACATACGGCTGACGGCAGGGGAAGAGATACTTCTTCTCGTAATAAGTCTTTTTTCTCCTGTGTTCTGTGCGGGACTGGACAGAATCTGCAACGACGTGGATGGAATCCTGTATGCAGTTGCGTGGGTGCTGTTTGCAATCGGTGTAAATGCTGCCGTGTATGCGTGGATAATCCATAGGAAGCTGACCAGACATTATAAGTCGGTATCCGAAAATTACAGACAAAGCTTTGATACTGAGTACCGGTATTTCAGGGATTATAAGGAAAAACAGTCGGATGCGGTGCGGCTTGGGCACGATCTGAAGAATCATATGCTGACTATTCAGGGACTTATGGAACGCGGCGAATACGACAAGGCAAAGAAGTATTTCCAGAAAATGACGGAGAGCAGCAGCATCGATACCGGCTGGATCGCCACGGGCAGCGAAATTGTGGACATATTATTGAATGGCAAAAAGGAGATTATGGATGAGAATGCCATACAAATGGATGTGAGTGGTGCATTTGGCAGACTGTCGCAAATGGACAATTCTGACTGCAGCGTGCTAATAGCAAATCTGATAGATAATGCGATAGAGGCGAATGTGGCATATCAGAAAGACCGTTATGTAAAGATTCGGGCATCGGAAAATCCGGGTTCGTTGTGTCTGCTCGTGGAAAATCCGATGTCAGGTGAAATCCGGTATGACGGAGAAAGGCTGCTATCCACAAAGGCCGGCAGTGGTGCGGAACATGGAATCGGTACGGTCAACATAAAAAGAGTTGTGGAAAAATATCATGGCGAATGCCAGATGAAATCCGATAACGGCAGATTTATTGTGAGCATAATACTGCCGTTTATCGCAAATAATGTCCATTTATCGCAGAAAGAAAGATAATGCATATCTGATATGATATACTCCCTAAAAACAGAACACCGGAAATGGTGTGCGTGCAAGCAAGAAGGAGAAATCATATGAAAAAATGCAGTACTAAGGGAGCAAAGTGCAGAGTGGGGGCGATACTGTTGCTGGCGGTTGTGGCAGCAGGGCTTGCCGGGTGCGGAACTGCCGGAGAAAAGGTGGACAATAAGCAGCCGGATGAGAATCAGGAAAAAGTGGTGACAGAGAGTGAATCCGCCTCAGACAGCGAAGAAATCACAGTGGACGATGTAAGAAATCACCCGGAAACGCCGGCCTCCGATTTTGAATACCTGGATCACGGCGACAGCGTGTCCATAAAGGCATATAACGGAAGTGATCCGATAGTTGTCATACCAGAACAGATAGACGGAAAGGATGTCATATCTATAATGGATGGACCTTTTTCAAATGACAGTTTTGTAAAGGGAATCTCCCTGCCTGCGACGATTAAGGAGCTTTCATGGACGTTTTGTAACAATGCATGCCTGCAGGTAGTTCTGGCAACCGGCGTTGAAACTGTGGGAGAGGGCACATTCAGCTGTGATAATCTGAGAATCGTGGATCTTGGAGACAACGTTACTACATTTGATGAAAGTAATTTTTTCTTTGGTAATATGGAGCTGCTGCATATTCCGTCAGGTGTGACTAAGCTGAATAAATATATGTTTCTGGGCGGAACAGACGAGCTCACGATAGTTGGGGAATCTGGTTCCTATGCAGAGAGCTATGCCGGTGAGATCGGTGTTAAATTTGAGGCGGAATGATAAAAGCAGATGGAAATGGGGTATCGTGCAACAGACGGGGAAGAGATACAATAAAGGAAATAGGTGATGATATGGAGTTAGAGAATAACGATGATAGGTTTAATATTGAAAAAACAGATACCATTGATGGCTTGGCATATGAACAAGACACCTCCAGCTTGATACTTCTTCTTACAGACGGAATGGACTGGTCAGATATGAATCGACATTTATTGCTGTTGCAAGATAAACTCAATACCTATATCTGGTACATAGATTCAGGACAATATAAAGAAAAGTACCCAAATGTTAAAAGCGTAGAACTGCGTGTTAGTTTTTTGTTTGAGGAACCAGAGATATGCCGTAAGCTTTTAGAAAGAGCAAAGCAGGTGTTTGTCGATGTATTTGAGAATGTTGAGATGATTGTGGAGCATGGAACAAAGTAGGTAAACGGTGCTAAATCAGAAAAACAATTGACATCGTTTCCGACTTTCTCATAAGGCAAATTATGAATTCTAATTTTCTGCATATTTGCTATAATATATGAGGTGCGTCAAAAAGTGACACCTATAAAAATATCAGGGGTTTTAGGGGATTTTGCTCCTAACTAGATGCATTTTGCAATGGATATACAAAATGCGTATCTTACAGAGGACACCGTGAGAAATCTATAAAAGAAATTTTCCGGGTACAGAAAGCCTGAAAATATGTAAGCGGATTTTTTGAATCGAAAATATTGCCTTTTCCGTAGCGAGGCTGTATCATCTAGAAAAGAATTATCAGAATTATTTTGAAAAGATGCTTAAAGTGCTAAGGAAGGAGGGAAGCTTTGAATAAGGAATTTGAACGCTGCTGCATATTTCTTGCTGAGATGATGGAGAAGTACGGTCTGGAGGTTCTTTGTGATATAGCTGTAGAACTTCAGTTGGCCCCGGAAACTTGGCGTGATGATGCAGAAGGAAAAAGACTTCGTTATGAGACTTATGCGAAGAGATTTCTGGAGCGGTTTCTGGAAGCGGCATAAGGATTACCGGCATCCTACGAGAGTGGGATGTGATACATACGAAAGAGCGTTCAAAAAATATGTAAAAACTGGAAAATACTTAAAAACATATGAAGGATAAATATAGAGTGAATATGAGAAATGATATGAAAGGGAATGTAGGTAAAAAAAAACACCTACATTCCCTTTAATAATTCTTGACTATGTTGATTTGTATGATATAATTTAAGTAAATGTAGGTAAAATCAATTTTAATACTTACAATTACTTGAAAGAGGGCGAAGAAAAATGTTGCTGTCATATCAGGAATGCTTAGAAAAATATGGAACAGATTATAAAATAAAAAAAAATGTTCAAGAAGGGGAATTGTATGTAAAAGAAAAGGGGCTCTATTCAGATAAAAAATATGTACTGGAGCTGGAGATTATTTCTAAGAAATACCCAAATGCAATTATAACTCTGAACAGTGCCTATTATTACTATGGATTAACAGATGTCATACCGGATTTTTATTATGTTGCGACACCGAAAAATACAAGAAAAATCAGTGATGAAAGGGTAAAGCAGTTTTATGAAAACAGCGAAGCCTTTGATATGGGAAAAACTAAGATGAATTATGATGGTGTGGATATTGTGATTTATGATAAAGAGCGTCTTCTTGTGGAATTGATACGAAATAAAAGAAAATTTTCTTTTGATTTTTATAAGGAAATAATTGCAAGTTATAGAAAGATTGTTCATGAGATAGATATGGCTTTAGTTGCTGAATATGCATATGAATTGCCCAAATCCAACACAGTTATGGAGACGTTAAGATTGGAGGTTTTATAATAGTTAATATACAGAAGCTGATAGAGGAAGCAAATGAAAACGGTTACCAGGGAGATAAGGCGTCTGCGAAGGTGTGTCAGGATATTGTATTAAAAGCATTATCAGTTGGTCCGCTGAGTAGAAATGTAACGATTAAGGGTGGTGTGGTTATGCGCAGCAAGACAAACAATGTCAGAAGAGCTACGCAGGATTTGGATATTGATTTTATTAAGTATTCGTTGGTAGATGAGTCGATTGATGCGTTTATAGATAAACTGAATTGTCTTGATGGAATTAAGATTAGCAGGTTGGGTAAGATTGAAGAGTTGAAGCAACAAGATTATAGCGGAAAGCAGGTATTTATCTTGATTGAAGATGCAGAAGGAAATCAGGTTAGAAGCAAGATTGATTTAGGAGTACATAATCAATTTGAACTGGAGCAGGAAGAGTATTGCTTTGATATTGCATATGATGATGAAGGAGCCAGTTTGTTGATTAATTCTGATGAACAGATGTTGGCAGAAAAACTGCGTTCGCTTCTCAAATTTGGACCATTTTCAACAAGGTATAAGGATGTATATGATATGTATTACTTGAAGGATTTTGTTAATAGAGAAAAATTGATGGTAGCTTTGGATACATACATATTCAATGACGCAACGATGAAGGAAAATACCGGAAATGATATTGTTAGGAGATTAAAAGTTGCTTTTAGTGATAAGGGGTACATTGGAAGACTTGGCACATCGGACAAGAGATGGATTGATGAAGAAATTAGTGTTGTGACGAATGGTCTTTTGGAGTTTGTGGCTAAAATTTGATAAATTGGAGCAATTGGGTAAACCTCGGTAGAAATTATACTTTTACCGAGGTTTATCTTAAATATTAGCGTTGAAACAATGTTGGAACAGAGGTATAATTTTGTTGGGACAATAGGAGAACTTGTGAAAACAGTAGCATTGATTGGAGGTTTACATGGAAGTTTCAAAAAGCGATTGGAAATTATTCAGAGCATGCATTGCTGAATGGCAGGAAAATTATATGGAACGCTTAGTGAAAGAATATATTGATATGTTGAATGAAAACGGAAATGCCTCGGATAAGTTCTGGGAGCTGGAAGAGCGAATAAAGAAGGACAAGAAACATCCGGGAGTTATGCTTGAATTAAGTAAAGGAAATATGATTTTCGATATTGTGGCACTGACTAATAGTGGTGTGATAACAACTGCTGATTTGGACGGGTTTAGTGATGAATTAAGAAAAAGTGTTGATTTTCTTTTGCATAGGTAAACGGTGCGCATACACTTATATGAATTGCGGGTGATATTTATGAATATAGAAGCATATGATGCAGAGTCTTTGAGGAAGCTCGTCAGACTTCTCGAATATGAAAATCGGATATTGAAAGAAAAACTGAAAAAAGAAAATATTCCATATGATGAAGTCAATCCATTTGAAGAAACTATAGATAACGTGGAGGAGTATGATCCTGATCAGGGAGAACGTATTGTTAATCCGCCATTTATAACAGAGGAGATGGCGACGCACTTCTTTTCTATGTTTTGGGGACGAGAGGATGTTTTTGCCAAGCGAGGTAAAAACGGAGGTTATTTTCCACAATGCGATAATCGTTGGAATGATAGGCTATGTCCGAAACAACGAGGCGAGAAGATGTTTTGTGATGAGTGTGAAAATACAAAATGGACAAAACTGGATGTTAAGAAAATAATTGCTCATTTGTTGGGCTATAAAGAGGATGGTTCGGATGTAATAGGTGTATATCCGTTGTTGCCCAATGGAATGTGCAGATTTATTGTATTTGATTTCGATAATCACGAAAAGGGTGCGGAGGCAACAGATTTTGCCAATACAGATAATGAGTGGCACAAGGAAGTGGATGCGCTTAGAAAAATGTGTGAGATAAATGGTATTAAGCCATTGGTAGAGCGTTCTCGTTCTGGTAAAGGCGCTCATGTATGGATTTTCTTTAAGAAAGCCATACCGGCTTCTGTAGCCAGAAATTTTGGATTTTTTTTATTAGACAAAGGCTCTGCATCAATTAATCTGAAGTCGTTTCATTATTATGACAGAGTGTATCCTTCTCAGGATGTGGCAAGTAGTATTGGTAATTTGATTGCTTTGCCTTTGCAGGGACAGGCTCTTAAAAATGGTAACAGTGCCTTTGTGGATGGGAACTGGAATGCGTATCCAAATCAGTGGGATGTTTTGCTCAATAAAACAGAAAAGCTGAGCATAGAAGATATTGAAAAATATATGGCAAAGTGGCAGGGAGAGTTAGCGGAAAGCCGAGGGATGCTTGCTGGTTCTGATATGAATAACAGACCGAAACCCTGGAAAAAGAAGTGTGAGTTTGTTAAGACAGATGTTGTAGGCAAACTTCATATTGTGTTAAGTAATGGTGTTTATATTGATACGTTAAATCTTATGCCAAGAATACAGAATCAGATTCGAAGTCTGGCAGCCTTTGACAATCCGGAATTTTATAAGAATAAGAGACTGGGATATTCAAATTATTACAATTTTAGTGCTGTATATTTGGGAAGGGATGTAGATGGATACATACAGATTCCAAGAGGACTGAAGGAGCAAATTATAGAAGAATGCAAAAAGTCCGGAATTGCTGTTGATATATCTGATCAAAGGGAAAAAGGTCGACCAATCAGAGTTTCTTTTAAAGGTGATTTACGAACACAGCAGGAGTTGGCGGCAGAGAAGTTATTGACTTATTCAGATGGTGTATTAAGTGCGGCAACGGCATTCGGTAAAACGGTTGTGTGCAGTTATCTGATTGTGGAACGTAAGGTAAACACGCTTATTTTGTTACAAAGTAAGGATTTGCTTAACCAGTGGGTAGATGAACTGAATAAATTTTTGGATATCAAAGAAGAGCCACCGGAATATGAGACGAAAACGGGCAGGAAGAAAAAGAGGGATAGTGTTATAGGGGTTCTGTATGGCAGTAAAAATACTCTGACGGGTATTGTAGATGTTGCAATGGTGGGGTCTATGTACAGTAAGGGTAAATTTAATGATTTAATTAATTCATACGGAATGGTAATTATGGATGAATGTCACCATGCGGCATCTAATACATCCATGGAGTTATTGCAGAAAATTAATGCGAAATATGTTTATGGAGTTTCTGCCACACCCAAACGTGGAGACAGCTTGGATAGAATTATTTATATGATGCTTGGACCACTCCGGCACAGATTTACAGCATTGGAAAGAGCACAGGAGCAGGGAATAGGACATTATTTTGTTCCAAGGTATACAAGAGTTGTGGATACTGCTGACAGTAAGGATGATATCAACAAAGCGTATAGTCTGATTAGCACTAGTAAAGTGCGTAATGAGATGATTGTAAATGATGTAATAGCTTGTATTGAGATGCAGCAGACTCCGGTCATTTTGACGAGGTTCAAGGAACATGCAAAACTTTTATATGACACTCTGAAAGAAGAAGCTGATCATGTATTCCTTTTATACGGAGATAATACGGATAAAGAAAATGCGGATACACGAGTTAGATTGAAGCAGGTTCCTAAAAATGAATCTCTCATTTTAGTTGCAACCGGACAGAAGATAGGAGAAGGGTTTGATTTTCCGAGACTTGATGTGTTGATGCTTGCAGCACCGGTATCCTTTGAAGGACGTATGGAGCAGTATGTGGGAAGATTGAATCGAGATTATGAGGGAAAAGAAGCTGTTTATGTGTATGATTACATTGACCCACATGTGAGATATTTTAATAGAATGTATGCCAAAAGGCTTAGAACATACAAGAAAACCGGATTTTCAATATGGACAGGAGATGTGCATTCTAAGCAGGTAGTTAATGCGATATATGACTCAGGGAATTATACAGAAAAATTTGAACAGGATATCGTGGAAGCAGAAAAAATGATTATGATTTCCAGTCCGGATATTCGACAGGACAAGATTGACAGATTGTTATTACTGGTTAAAAGTCGGCAGGAAAAAGGCGTAAAAGTAACAGTCATTACTACAGATCCGGAGGAAGTTGCATATGGCAGTGTCGATGTATGTTATGAATTGATCATAGAGATGCAACGCGTAGGAATTAATGTAATAACAAAAACGGAAGTAGAGGAGCGATTCGCTGTTATTGATGAAGAACTGGTATGGCATGGTGGCATGAATTTGCTTGGTAAGGTGGATGTCTGGGATAATTTAATGCGTATCAAAAATCATCAAGTGGCTGCAGAACTTTTGGAAATTGCCCTTGGAGTTACATCGGAATCATAAGGAGGTACCCCATGAAAAAACAACACAAATGCTACATCTACACCCGTGTATCCACCTCCATGCAGGTAGATGGTTACAGCTTAGATGCGCAAAAAGATAAATTGCATAAATACGCTGATTACCAAGATATGATTATCGCCGGTGAATACTCCGACGAAGGTAAATCCGGTAAAAGTGTGGAAGGTCGCCCACAGTTCCAACAGATGCTTCAGGATATTGAAACAGGTAAAGACAACATTGACTTTGTACTTGTATTCAAGTTATCCCGATTCGGACGAAACGCAGCGGATGTATTATCATCCCTTCAGAGAATGCAGGATTTTGGTGTTAATCTTATCTGTGTGGAAGATGGTATTGACAGTTCAAAGGATGCAGGAAAACTGATGATTTCTGTATTATCTGCGGTGGCTGAAATTGAGCGTGAGAATATATTGGTACAGACGATGGAAGGGCGCAGGCAAAAAGCCAGAGAAGGTAAATGGAACGGTGGTTTTGCACCATACGGTTATCAACTTATTAATGGCGAACTGCACATAGCCGAGGATGAGGCTGAGATTATCCGAATTATTTATGATAAGTTTGCCAATACCACCATGGGAATTGCGGCTATTGCTACATTCTTAAACAACAGTGGATACAAGAAAAAGCTTCGCCAGAACAATACCATAGAAGGCTTTTCCGCATCCTTTGTAAAAGGTGTACTGGATAATCCTGTGTACTTTGGCAAGCTTGCTTTTGGCAGAAGAAAGAATGAGAAGATTCCGGGTACAAGAAATGAGTATCATGTGGTAAAGCAGGATAACTATATGTTAAATGATGGTATTCACGAGGCAATTGTTTCAGAAGAATTGTGGAATCAGGTACACAAAAAGAGACAGGAAACAGGTGTTGCAAACATCAAAACTCACAGCTTGGATCACGAACATATTTTATCCGCTATTATTAAATGTCCGATTTGTGGAAGTGGTATGTATGGCAATGTAAATCGTAAAAAGCATCCCGACGGCGGACATTACAAAGATTATTTTTACTATGCCTGCAAACACAGAACTTTTGTGAATGGTCATAAGTGTACTTATAAAAAGCAGTGGAGTGAGGATAAAATCAATGCAGCGGTGGAAGAAGTTATCCGTAAGCTGGTAAACAATCCCAAGTTTAAAACAGAGATTCAAAAGCATATTGGTAACAGCATTGACACAGAAGAATTGGACAGAGAGCATACAGGCTTGCAAGACAGATTAAAGCAGGTAACCGGTGCCAAGAACAAGCTGGCAAATCAGATGGATAACTTATCTGTATCGGACAAGCATTATGACAAGAAGTATGAGGATATGCAAGTGCGTCTTGACAAGCTTTATGACGAGATAGAAGAAATTGAAACTCTGATTGAAGAAGTAGAGACCAGACTGTATAATATTAGGCAGGAGAAAATATCCGGTGACAATGTGTATCAGTTCTTATTATTCTTTGATAAGCTGTACGACAGATTTACGGATACTGAGAAGAAAACATTTATGAAGAGCTTCCTTGCGGATGTGAATATCTACGAGGAAGAACAGGCGGATGGAAGAATCCTTCGTAGTCTTAAGTTTAGATTCCCTGTGTTTTTCAATGGGAAAGAGATATACGAATTGGATTGAGACAACGAAAGTACCGTGGAGACAGTATGCGTATTGTCCAAATAAAAATTGGGTATAGTAAGGAAAAAATGATGCCAGTACCCATAGAAATTAGGGGAAATGGGTATAGGAAAGAAAAAAGCTTTGTTGTACCCAAAGAAAAGAGGGAAAATGGGTATAGGAGAGAAAAAAGCCTTGTTGTACCCAAAGAGAAAAGGAGAAATGGGTATAGGGAAGAAAAAGAGTTCTTGATACCCATATCAAAGGGGATATTGATATGGGTATGAAAGTATATGAATCGGTGTACCGTTCCATTATGGAGAAAATCAGTGATGAAAAACATTACATAATAGTGGAAACGAATAGCCGGAGAGGAGATTCAATCATGCGAAAAAAGGGATTACCAAAACCGACAGGGGAATATGCAGTCGGAACATTTACGTACACAGTCAAAGACGACAGGAAAGAAATTATGCGTCAGGGAGGCATGCGAAGCGTGGCGGCAAGGGTTTATTATCCGGTGCTTAGGGAAAGCGTAAAGGGACTTACGAAAGCGGTGGCATTATCGGATAATATGCTGAAAGGCTTCAAGGATACTTTTAAGGTGGTGCCTGACTTTAGAAAGAATCCGGAGTCTAATCTGACAGAATGTTATTTAAATGCAAATAGGATACCGGGAAAAAAGTTCCCGCTGATTATGTTTAATCATGCCTATAATTCGTATAGAGAAGGGAATTCCTGTCTTTGTACAGAACTTGCTTCTAACGGATACGTTGTAATATCGGTGGATCATTCCCATGAGTCTGTGTGTAGTGAGTTTGATGACGGAACCGTCCTTTTTTTCGACAAAACCATAAAAAAGAAAATGTATGAGGCTATGATTGGTGGAATTATTACAATGATTAAACTGGTGAGGGCAAAAGGAAGTGATGAAGAACTGGCGCAAAAGTTTGATGAGGCACAGAGAAAGTATTGTAAATTTATGATGGAGAGACTTCCGGAGTGGATAAAGGATAACGAGGCGGCCCTTGAATACGCAAAGAAAGAATTGTCAGATATGATTGACTTTGCAAAGGGCGTTGGTGTATCCGGACATTCGATGGGGGGAGATACCGCATATGCACTTTGTGCGAGAAATGAAGACTTTGTCTGCGGTATTAATCTTGATGGTGCACTGTTCGGGGATTATACAAATGATATACTGAGAAGGCCGTTTATGCAGGTTAGCTGCAAAAATAATGAAAATGTAGTGAACAGGGTTTATATCCGTCATACTGAGCCGGTTTATAAAGTTTTATTCAGAGATATGACACATATCGGATTTGCCGATGTAATAAAGTATATACTGCCAATAAAGTTATTGGTTGGAAAACTTGATGCCGATGTCCTGCATGAGAATCTCTGCAAATGTCATCTGGAGTTTTTTGACACATATCTAAAGAAGCTGAAGGACATACCGGAGTTGAAAAGCAGCGATGATGTAAAGATATCTGTATATGAGACAGATATGAGTGAGGAAATATAACCGGGGATAACCGGGAAGTTTTTAAAATTACGGTTGCTTTTTCCCTTTCAATCATATAAAATGTCTAAAGGTTGACAAAAATGTCATAAAGTACCAATGAGGAGGGAAAATTATGTTTTGTGGAAAATGCGGCAGACAGAATGATGACAATGCCAAGTTTTGTATCGGATGCGGACAACCGCTTAACGCAGGAGCACCGGCACAGGCAGCAGCACCCGTAAATGCAGGAGCGCCGGCACAGGCAGCAGCACCTGTAAACGCAGCAGTGCAGCCGAAGAATGCTGCGCCTAAAAAGCAGCTTCCGGTGAAAACACTTATTATTGCAGCAGCGGCAGCAGTAGCGTTTATCATTGCCATTGTTGTGATTGCAATCGTGGCAATCAATGCAGGAAAGACCATTAATCTGGACAAGTATCTTACCATTGAGGCAAGCGGTTATGACGGATACGGAAATGCAAAGGTAACGATTGACTGGGATGCCATTGAGGCCAAGTATGGAAAGAAATTGTCTTTTACAGCAAAAGCCAAAAAGGAATACGGTGACTGGCTGAGTCTTACATCACCGATGGAACTTTTGGAATCCTATGTAAGTGTAAGTCTGGAACAGTACAACAATCTTTCCAATGATATGGAAGTAGCCTACACATGGAATGTCGATGAAGAACTGAAGGATTATGTGAAGTGTAAGGTGAAATACAAAGATTCTACCTATGTGGTAAGCGGACTGGAAGAAATAGGTACATTTGATGCCTTTGAAGATTTATCCGTTTCCTTTACCGGAACGGCACCCAACGGTTGCATCAGCATGGAATACACTGGCTCCGAATTGAGCTATTATGATTTCCAGGCAAGCCAGATTGACGGACTTTGCAACGGCGATACCGTAACCATTACGATTAACGGTTCGGATATGTCCTACTATGCGCAGAATTTAGGCAAGGTGCCCGCAAGTCTTGAAAAGCAGTACACGGTAGAAGGATTACCGGAATATGTAGGAAGCTATGCTTCCCTTACGGAGGATTTCCTTAACAATGCAAAATCCGAAGCGGAAGACAGCATTTATGCGTATGCCGCAAATTCATACAATACGGCGACCTCTTTAACCGATCTGCAGTATGCGGGGTATGTTTTTGATTACATTAAAGACGGAAGCGGCTATGTGAACTATTACAATGATCTGTACGTGATCTATACCGGCACGGTTTCCAACTCCGAGGGAAGCTTTGCGGCGACCAAGGTATATTTCCCTGTCAGATTTACTAATATTCTTTTAGCAGACGGCACACTTTCCTACGAGGATAACAGAGGCGTTTGCGGTTCCACTTACTTCGGAAACAGCTGGTACAGCACCAGAGGTTACATCAATCCGCTGATTTGCTATATGGAAATCGTGGAAGCTAACCGTGACTATTACACCGCGGAATGCGGAGACGGCTTTGAAGTATATGCGGAATACGAAACCATTTCCCAGCTTTCCGATATCAGTGAGGAATACAAGCAGGCATTGTATGCGGATGCACAGGACCAGATTTTAAGCTACATTGCAAACAGCTACAATGGCGGTTCGACAGCAACGGATCTTGCTGTTAAGGGTGAATATCTGCTCCTTGCCAAAACACAGGGAACGGATTTCAGAAACAATAACCGTTATGTAGTGGTTTACTCTGCAACAGTCTCCAATTCCCAGGGAAAATTTGAAACCACAACGGTTTACTTCCCGGTGGAATACGACGGTATTGTGAAGCTGCCCGGTGATGAGTATATGACAACGGCATCTGTGGGAATGTTAGGTTACTCAACCTTTGCGGATAGCTGGTACAACACGAAGGGTTACATTGACGGTACACAGATGTACTCCGACATCGTGACATCCAACCGTGAAAACTATACTTATGAAGTATCCGAAGGACTTACGGAATTCGGAAACTAAAATAGTAAAATAAGCAAAGAAAAACCACATGACAAAGAAAGTCCTCCTGAGCTGCTATGATGTAGAAATACAAAAGCAGATACAGGAGGATTTTTTATGGAAATTTCTATGATTTTATAGGATATTTTGTAGAAATTGTCCGGTAAAAAAAGAGAAAAATTTCGTTATGATAAAGGAAGGATGAAAGGCATAAGCTAAAACAGGGGGATTTCTTTATGCAGAATGGGAATTTTTTATTTGGATGCGGAGCATTTGACGTATTATGCTATGTGAATGCCACGGAGGAAAGCGAAAAAGAAAAATACGGTAAGCGGACAAAAGAGTGGCTTGCTTTGTTTAATTACGGAACACTGCCTTTTTACTGGGGAACTTACGAACCAAAAGAGGGAGATGTCAGACAGGCGGAAATGGATAAATGCGTGGATTTTCTTACGGCAAGAGGTGTTACCCTAAAGGGGCATCCGCTTTGCTGGCATACGGTATGCGCTGACTGGCTGTTATCCTACGATGACAAAACTATTTTTGAAAAGCAGCTGGAACGGATAAACCGGGAGGTAAGCCATTTCAAGGGAAAGATTACCTATTGGGACGTGATTAATGAAACGGTTATTTTGCCGGTATTTAATAAGTATGATAATGCGGTAAGCAGAATTTGTGCCCGGTACGGAAGGATGACACTGATAAAAGAGGTTTTTGCGGCGGCAAAGGCAGCAGACCCGGAAGCCCAGCTTTTAATCAATGACTTTAATACCACGGACAAATATGAGAAAGTAATAGAAGAGTGCCTGCAGGCCGGTGTGCCGATAGATGCCATCGGCATTCAGTCCCATCAGCATCAGGGGTATTGGGGAGCAAAAAAAATAAAAGAAGTCATTGAACGATTTTCCCGTTTCGGACTGCCGGTGCATTTTACGGAAAATACCCTTCTGTCCGGTATGCTCATGCCGCCGGAAATAGAGGATCTGAATGATTATCAGGTAGAAAGCTGGGATACGGTACCGTTTATGGAAATAAGGCAACAGGAAGATCTGGCGGAAATGTACGGTATTCTCTTAAACAGCCCTTATGTGAAGGCGGCAACTTACTGGGATTTTGCAGACGGCGCATGGCTGAATGCGCCAAGCGGGCTGGTACGGGTGGATGGTACTCCAAAGCCTGCGTACGACAGGCTGAAAAGTATCGTGGAAAGCCGGTATGCTGCAGAATGACAAGGAAATTGAGAAAAAGGGAAGCAGAACGAAAAAGTTTCTGCTTCTTTTTTGATGGAAAAATAGAGGAAAACAACGGCAGGGACGGAAGCTAAAAATGTTATGGCAAAAACAGGGAAGATAGAGTAAAATAGAAACATATGGTTTAAGAAAAGGAGCGGAAGAATAGTGAAGTTAGAGGAATTACTGGAAGGCGTTTCTTATCAGATTTTACAAAAGCCCGCAGGCACGCAGGAAGCAAAGGAAAGCGGTGCGGCGGATAAAGACATTGAGGAAAAGGATATCGTGGGAAAAGACATTGCGGAAAAGGATATTCCTGCCATCGTGTTTGACAACAGAAAGGTGACGGAGGGCTGTCTTTTTGTCTGCGTAAAGGGCATGAAGTACGATAGCCATGAGCATGTGGAGGAAATCGCGGCAGCAGGCGCAAAGGTGATTGTGGTGGAGCAGGAAATCACGCTGCCCGCCTACCCGGAAGTGACGGTGCTTAAAGTGGATTCCACCCGGTATGCCATGGCATTTATTGCTGCCGCCTGGTATCATCATCCCGCAGAAAAGATGAAGATCATCGGCATCACCGGCACGAAAGGAAAAACCACCACAACCTATCTGGTGAAGTCCATTTTAGAGAATGCGGGACATAAGGTAGGACTTGTGGGCACCATAGAAATTATTATCGGAAAGGAGTATATCCACGCCCAGAACACCACGCCGGAGTCCTACGTGCTGCAGGAGTATTTCAGCCGCATGGCGGAAGCAGGCTGTGACACTGTGGTTATGGAAGTATCTTCCCAGGCGCTGATGCTACATAGAACCCAGGGCTTTGTATTTGATTATGGTATTTTCACCAATCTGGAGCCGGACCACATCGGTGAAGGTGAGCATGCTTCTTTTGAAGAATATATGGCATGCAAGGGACTCTTGTTCAGACAGTGCAAGGTGGGCATTGTAAACGGCGATGACGTGCATTGTGATAAAGTCATTGAGGGGCACACTTGCAGCATTGAAAAGTTCGGACTTTCCGATAAAAATGATTTAAGGGCAACCAACCTGCATTTAGTAAAGAAGCCCGGCGAACTGGGCGTGGCATTTCGGGCAGAAGGCCTGCTCAATCTGGACGTGGAGGTGGCGACCCCCGGTAAATTCAGCGTTTACAATGCGCTGACCGCCATGGCTATCTGCAGACATTTCGGCGTGTCCGATGAAAATATTAAAAAAGCGCTGTTGGCAGCAAAGGTCAAGGGGCGTATCGAAATGGTAAAGGTATCCGACAAGTTTACCCTGCTCATCGACTATGCCCACAACGCAATGGCTCTGGAGAGCCTGTTGAAGTCCCTAAAGGAATACGAACCCCACAGACTGGTGTGCGTGTTCGGCTGCGGAGGCAACCGCTCCAAAATCCGCCGCTACGAAATGGGCGAGGTCAGCGGCAATTTAGCGGACTTTACCATTATTACCTCCGACAATCCCCGCTTTGAGGAGCCGCAGGCGATTATCGACGACATCAAAACCGGTATGGCAAAAACCAATGGCAAATACATTGAAATCTGCGACAGAAAAGAGGCCATTGCCTATGCCATTGACCATGGAGAAGAGGGCGACATTATTGTGCTGGCAGGAAAGGGCCATGAGGATTACCAGGAAATCAAGGGGGTAAAATATCCAATGGACGAACGGGATCTGATTGCAGATATCTTAAAAGAGCGGGGCAGACAGGCATAAACACACGATTGGTGAGGAACGGCATGGAAAAATATGCGGATATCATTATTGACATCGCTCATGAAAAAGTAGACCGACCATTTCAGTACCGGATTCCGGCAGCCATGGAAAATGAACTGAAGGAGGGCATGTGCGTGAAAGTGCCCTTCGGCGCCGGCAATAAAGAACGTACCGGATACTGCGTTGCCATAAAGGACAAACCGGAATGGGATGTGGAAAAAATAAAGGATATTACGGAAATCGTGGAAGGGCATGTATCGGTGGAAGATAAACAGATGCTGATAGCGGCATTTCTAAAACACAACTACGGCTCCACCATGATACAGGCCATCAAGACGGTCATTCCGGCAAAAAAAGAAGTCAAAGCGGTGGAACGGCGTTTTGTGTATCTGGCGGTGCCGGAGGAGGAAGCGAGAGAAGCCCTGCTTACCTTTACCCATAAAAAACAAGTGGCAAAGGTAAGACTGCTTGCGGAACTTCTGGAAACACCCACCCTGCCCATGAACTTAATCGCCGGTAAACTGCATGTAACGGGAAATACGGTAAAAGCACTGGAAAAACAGGGAATTGTTACGGTAGAGGTGGAGAGCAGCCTGCGCAATCCGGTGAAAATCACAAAGAAGGAAACCGGCAGAAATACCTTAAGCACCGGACAGAAAGAGATTGTGGACACCGTGCTTTCCGAATTTGACGCGGGCATCAGACAGACATATCTGCTGCACGGGATTACCGGAAGCGGTAAAACGGAAGTGTATATGAATTTGATTGAGGGTATGGTGGCACGGGGAAAACAGGCGATTGTGCTGATACCGGAAATTGCCCTCACCTACCAGACACTTCTCAGGTTTTACACCCGCTTCGGCGACCGGGTGTCCGTACTCAATTCCACTCTGTCCCAGGGCGAAAAATACGACCAGTGCGAGCGGGCAAAACGCGGGGAAATCGATGTGATGATAGGTCCCCGTTCGGCGCTGTTTACTCCGTTCCCCAACATCGGGCTTATCATTATGGATGAGGAGCAGGAGAGCAGCTACAAAAGCGAAAATGCACCCAAGTACCACGCCAGGGAAGTGGCCGAAGAGGTGGCAAGGCTGCACGGAGGCAGTGTCCTCTTAGGTTCGGCGACACCGTCCATGGAGGCGTACTACCGGGCAAAGCACGGAGAATATAAGCTGTTTACCTTAAAGGAAAGACTCACCGGCGGAAGCCTTCCTACCGTGTATACCGTGGATTTGCGGGAAGAGTTAAAAAACGGGAACCGCTCCATATTCAGTGAAAAGTTAAAAGAGCTGATGACGGACCGGTTACAGAAAAAAGAACAGATTATGTTGTTTTTAAATAGGCGCGGGTATGCGGGCTTTGTGTCCTGCCGGTCCTGCGGTCATGTGATGAAGTGTCCCCACTGCGATGTGTCCCTGTCGGAGCACAGGGGCAGCCGGTTAGTCTGCCATTACTGCGGATACAGCATACCTGCCGTAAAAAGGTGTCCCGAATGCGGTTCCCCGTATATTTCGGGATTTCGGGCGGGTACCCAGCAGATCGAGGACAAGGTAAAGGAAATGTTCCCGGAGGCGCGGGTGCTGCGCATGGATGCGGACACCACAGGCAAAAAGGAAAGCTATGAGGAAATTTTATCCGCTTTTGCCAACCGGGAAGCGGATATTCTGATTGGTACCCAGATGATTGTAAAGGGACATGATTTCCCACAGGTGACTCTGATTGGGGTGATTGCGGCGGATATGTCGCTTTCCGTGGGTGACTACCGGGCTTCGGAGCGCACCTTTGACCTACTGACGCAGGCGGTGGGACGTGCTGGAAGGGGCAGCCTTCCCGGGGAGGCGGTCATCCAGACCTACCAGCCGGAGCATTACAGCATTGTGCATGCGGCGGCGCAGGACTACGAAGGCTTTTACGAAGAAGAAATCCTGTACCGGGAACTTTTGCGTTATCCCCCTGCCTGTCATATGCTGGCGGTGCAGATTTTTGCCGCTAAAGAGGAAAACGGGCAGAAATTAGCGCAGATGCTGGCGGATACGGCAAAAAAATACGTAACGGAAACGGACAGTGTGGACAAAAGACTGTTAGTTATCGGTCCTGCACCGGCGGGGATAGGAAAACTTCATGATATTTTTAGATTTGTTTTCTATATAAAATACGAAAAGTATGATAAACTGATAGAGATAAAGGATGAGTTGGAAGCACAGGTACAGGGAATGCAGCTTAAAAACGAAAGCATGCAGATAGATTTTGACCCTGTAAATGCCTTTTGACAGACGGAAGGAGCTTAACGATGGCATTAAGAAAGATAAGAGAAATCGGCGACGATATTCTTAACAAGAAATGTAAAGAAGTAACGGAGATGACACCCCGTACCAGACAACTGATAGAGGATATGCTGGATACCATGTACGAAGCAAACGGCGTGGGACTGGCAGCACCCCAGGTAGGTATCTTAAAAAGAATCGTAGTCATTGATACCACGGGCGAAGACCCTTATGTGCTGATTAACCCCCGCATTGTGGAGTCGAGCGGCGAACAGACCGGTCAGGAGGGCTGCTTAAGTGTGCCCGGTAAGTGCGGCGTGGTAACCAGACCTAATTATGTAAAAGCGGTTGCCCTGAATGAGGACATGGAACCCATCGAAGTAGAGGGTACGGAGCTTTTAGCAAGAGCCATCTGCCACGAACTGGACCATCTGGACGGTCATTTGTATGTGGAAAAGGTAGAGGGCGAACTTCAGAACATGGAAGCAGAGGATGATGAATAATGAAAATAGTGTTTATGGGGACCCCGGATTTTTCGGTGGGCGCCCTGGAAGCGTTGCTGAAAGCCGGACATGAGGTGACGGCGGTGGTGACACAGCCTGACAAATGCAAGGGCAGAAGCGACAAGCTTATTTTTTCACCGGTAAAGGAATGTGCTCTGGCACATGGCATTCCGGTGCTGCAGCCGGAGCGGATCAAACGCCCGGAAGCGGTGGAGGAGTTACAAAAATACCCGGCGGATGTGTTTGTGGTTGCCGCCTTCGGACAGATTTTATCCAAAGAAATTTTAGACATGCCGAAGTACGGAAGCATCAATATCCATGCCTCCCTTCTGCCGAAGTACCGCGGTTCCAGCCCCATACAGTGGGCGGTCATTAACGGTGAAGAGGAAACCGGCGTCACCATCATGCAGATGGATGAAGGACTGGACACCGGCGATATTTTATACCAGAAGACCTTAAAGCTGGCGCCCAAAGAAACAGGCGAGTCCCTGTTTGAAAGACTGGCGGTTCTGGGAGCGGAAGCGATTGTGGAGGCACTGCCGTTGCTGGAGGAGGGAAAGCTTACCCCCATTCCCCAGAAGGAAGAAGAAGCCACAAAGACGGTCATGCTTAAGAAAACCATGGGCGAAATCGACTGGACGAAGAGTGCTGTGGAAATAGAAAGACTGGTAAGGGGCTTGAACTCCTGGCCCAGCGCCTATACCCATATGGGTGGAAAGCAGCTTAAAATCTGGGATGCGGATGTGGATAAGGAAGCGGATGTAAGGCCCGGAGAAGTTGCGTTTGTGGAAAAACAACACTTTGCCGTAGGTTGCGGAGAGGGAATTCTCTGGATTAACAGCTTACAGTTAGAGGGAAAAAAGAGAATGGATACACAGGCATTCCTGCTTGGCAATCCGGTTACACCGGGCATGCGGCTCGGATAAGGCAGCCGGTATCTTTTGACATTATCTTTTTAAAGGAAAGGAAGTGCAGCAGTATGTTGTATTACGGTTATTATTGGGATCCCACGTACATTTTGGTTATTATCGGTGCCCTCATTTGTATGCTTGCCAGCGCCAATGTGGACGCCAGCATGCGGAAGTATAAAAGAGTGCGGAATGCCCGCAACATGACGGGTGCGGAGGTGGCGCAGAGGATTTTGGAGGCAAACGGCATCTATGATGTCAGAGTGGAATGCCTGCAGTCGGGCGCTCTTTCCGGCGACCATTACGACCCGCGTACCAAAACCGTGCGGCTCTCCTATGAAAATTTCAGTTATCCGTCCGTGACGGCAGCAGCGGTAGCAGCCCACGAATGCGGACATGCGAAACAGGACAATGAGGACTATATGCCCCTGCGTATCCGTTCCGCACTGGTACCGGTGGCCAATTTCGGCAGCCGTTTCGGTCTGCCCCTTGTCATACTGGGAATCATTTTGAGCTTTAACCAGATTTTAATCCAGATAGGTATCTGGATGTTTGCTCTGGCGGTGCTGTTCCAGTTTGTGACCCTGCCCGTGGAATTTAATGCATCCAAGCGGGGACTGGAAGCCCTGTCAAGTACCGGCATCCTGGGAATGGAAGAGGAAACCGGTGCGAAAAAGGTGCTCTTTGCGGCAGCTCTTACCTATGTGGCAGCGGCGGCATCCTCCCTGCTGCAGCTTTTGCGGTTGTCCATGATAAGCAAAAGAAGGGACTAAGCCATGGCAGCGGAAAATATCAGAGACATTGTGCTTTCCATGCTCCTTACGGTGGAAAAAGAGGAAGCCTATTCCCATCTTCTGGTGAAGGATGTACTGGAAAAGTACGACTATCTTCCGGGGCAGGAAAAGGCTTTCTTAAAGAGACTTTTTGAGGGAACCCTGGAGCGAAGGATAGAGCTGGATTATTACATCAACCAGTTTGCCAGCCTGCCGGTCAGGAAAATGAAGCCGCTTATCCGCAATATCTTAAGGATGAGCGCTTACCAGATTTTATTTATGGACAGTGTGCCGGATTTTGCCGCCATAAACGAGGCAGTGAAGCTTACGGACAAACATAAATTCCACAATTTAAAAGGCTTTGTAAACGGTGTGCTGCGGAAGCTTTCCGGTGGAAAGGAAACACTGAAAAGGCCGGATAAAAAGAATAAGGTGTTGTATTTATCGGTGACCTATTCCATGCCGGAATGGCTGGTAAAGCATTTCCTTACGGAGTACTCGTTTGAAGAAACGGAACAAATCTTTGCGGCGTTCATGCAGGTAAGACCGGTGACCATGCGTTTCAGGATGGGACTTTCCGATAAGGAAAAAGAAGCCGTTATCCGCGGTATGGAGGAGAAGGGCTGTGTGGTAGAACAGCATGCCTTTTTCCCCATGGCATATTACCTGAAAAACTGCGAGAATGTAACGGAGCTTCCCGGATTTGCGGAAGGGCTGTTTACCCTGCAGGATGTGAGCAGCATGGAGGCAGTGCTTTCGGCAGGTATAAAACCCGGCGACAAGGTACTGGATATCTGTGCGGCACCCGGCGGCAAAACCGTGCTGGCTGCGGAGCTTGCCACAGAAAAAGGACAGGTGCTTTCCCGGGATGTCAGCGAAAAGAAAACGGTGCTTATTGAGGACTATGTAAACCGCATGGGACTTGACAATGTAACGGTGGAAGCGGCGGATGCCACGGTGTTTGATGCTTCTTTGGAAAATACTATGGATGTGGTGCTGGCGGATGTTCCCTGCAGCGGTCTGGGTGTTATGGGCAGAAAGCGGGACATTAAATACCGGCAGAAGGAAGAGGCATTAACGGAGCTTCCGAAGCTGCAGAAGGAAATTGTGAAAAACGCAGTCCGTTATGTGAAGCCGGGAGGCATTCTTCTTTACAGCACCTGTACGTTGAACAGGGCGGAGAATGAAGATATGGCGGCCTTTATCGAAAAGGAGCTTCTTATGAAACCGGTTCTTAAAAATACCACGGCGGAAAAAGGCTATGTGCGTCTTACACCCCATGTGCAGGATACGGACGGCTTCTTTTTTGCCAGATTCAGGAAAGAAGAAAAATGACAGAGAAAAAAGATATCAAATCCATGCCCATGGAGACACTGGCAGCAGAAATGGAAGCGCTGGGCGTGAAAAAATTCAGGACAGCGCAGCTTTACGACTGGATGCATGTAAAGCTATCCCGGGGCTTTGACGAGATGAGCAATCTGCCCAAGGATTTCCGGGAAAAATGTAAGGAACTATACACCTATACGGCACTGATTCCGGTGGAGGTGCAGGAGTCCAAAATCGACGGCACGAGAAAATTCTTATTCGGACTTGCTGACGGCAATGTGGTGGAAAGTGTATGGATGAAGTACAGGCACGGCAATTCCGTGTGTATTTCCTCCCAGGTCGGCTGCCGTATGGGCTGCCGGTTCTGTGCATCCACACTGGACGGACTGGAAAGAAATCTGACGCCGGGGGAAATGTTAGACCAGATTTACGCCATTACCCGGTACACGGGGGAGAGGGTTTCCAATGTGGTGGTGATGGGAACCGGCGAACCCATGGACAATTATGACAACCTGCTTACCTTTATAAAGATGCTGACGGATGAGCACGGGCTTCACATCAGCCAGCGAAACGTCACGGTTTCCACCTGCGGACTGGTGCCCATGATGAAGAAGCTGGCGGAGGAGGAGCTGCAGATTACGCTGGCGCTTTCCCTGCATGCGGTGACGGATGAAAAAAGACAGGAGTTAATGCCCATTGCCAACAAGTATTCCATTGCAGAGCTGATGGAGGCATGCGACTATTATTTTGCCAGAACGGGACGCCGGATTTCCTTTGAATACAGCCTTGTGGGCGGTGTCAACGATACAAAAGAGGATGCGGAGGGGCTGATTGGCCTGGCGGGGAAACGGAACTGCCACATCAACCTGATACCGGTCAATCCCATCAAGGAAAGAGATTACGTGCAGTCGGAAAAAGAAGCCATTATGGCATTTAAGGGCAGGCTGGAAAAAAGCCATATCAATGTAACCGTCCGCCGGGAAATGGGACGGGATATCGATGGCGCCTGCGGACAGCTTCGGAGAAAGAAAATGCAGGAAAAGAAAGAACTGCAGTGAGTTTAGACACAGGGGACAAGGGAATACTATACTTGTCCTTTTTTCTTTATTGTGTTATTATGTATTGTACTATCGTTTTTTATACGAATATGAGGGAACACAAGGAGGCAGCGGGTGTTAACGACATTTTCCGAAACGGATATTGGAAGAAAGCGAAAAGTAAATCAGGATTATGTATATGCGTCTGCACAGCCGGTGGGCGTTCTTCCCAATCTGTTCATTGTGGCGGACGGTATGGGAGGACACAATGCCGGAGACTATGCTTCTAAAAGTACAGTGGAGACGATTATAAAAGAGGTGGAGAATACCCACGAAAAGTATCCCAACCGCATTCTGGACGACGCCATCAAAAAGGCGAACCACCACATTATCGAACTGGCGGAAAACTGCGAGGAATTGAGCGGCATGGGTACCACGGTGGTAGCGGCCACCATAGACGGCAGCGAGCTTGTGGTTGCCAATGTGGGTGACAGCAGACTTTATGTACTGGACGGGGAGCTTAAGCAGATTACCATTGACCACTCTTTGGTGGAGGAAATGGTGCGCATGGGCGGACTTGACAGGGCAGAAGCCAGAAATCATCCGAAAAAAAATATCATTACCAGAGCCATAGGAGCACTGGATACGGTCAGGGTTGACTTCTTTGAAGTGGAGCTGAAAAAAGGGGATATGGTTCTGCTTTGTTCGGATGGACTCACCAATATGCTTGAGGATAAAGAAATCGAAGAGATCTTAAAAGACAAGGGCAGTATGAAGGATAAAGCAGACAGGCTGATAAGCGCAGCCAATGAAAACGGCGGAAAAGACAACATCGCCGTGGTATTGATTGAACCATTTGCAGAAACGTAAGGAGTTAGGCATGATAAAGATTGGTATGATGATAGGAGACCGCTACGAGATACTCGAAAAAATCGGTACCGGCGGCATGTCCGATGTTTATAAGGCAAAATGCCACAAACTAAACCGTTTTGTGGCTGTCAAAGTACTGAAGCAGGAATTTTCGGAAAATGCTAATTTTGTGTCCAAATTCCGCGTGGAAGCGCAGGCGGCAGCAGGCCTTATGCATCCCAATATTGTAAATGTTTACGATGTGGGAGAGGAGAATGGCATTTACTACATTGTTATGGAGCTGGTAGACGGCATTACCCTAAAAAAATATATTGAGAAAAAAGTTAATTTATCCTATAAAGAAGCCGTGAGCATTGCCATCCAGGTATGTATGGGTATTGAAGCGGCTCACAACAATCACATCATTCACCGGGATATCAAGCCCCAGAACATTATCATTTCCAAGGAAGGAAAGGTAAAGGTTACGGATTTCGGTATTGCCAAGGCGGCGACCAGTAATACCATTACTTCCAATGTAATGGGTTCCGTGCATTACACCTCTCCCGAGCAGGCAAGAGGCGGCTTCAGCGATGAGAAGAGTGATGTGTATTCACTGGGTATTACCCTGTTTGAAATGCTGACCGGCAGAGTGCCGTTTAACGGCGAAACCACGGTGGCGATTGCCATTAAGCACATTCAGGAGCCCATGCCTTCCCCGAGGGAATTTGTACCGGACATTCCCATCAGTGTGGAGCAGATTGTCATGAAATGCTGCCAGAAGAGCCCGGACAGAAGATACCAGTCCATGGCGGAGCTGATTGAGGATTTGAAAAAAGCACTGCTTTACCCGGACGAGGATTTCGTGGTGATGCGCGACCCGGATGCGGAAGGCGCCACCCGGAACGTGACGGAGCACGAAATGTCCCAGATTAAGAGGCAGACGGAGCACAGGGACTATTCCGAAGACAATTTACGGCTAAAGAGTGATACCATACCGCCGGAATCCGAAGAATACCAGGAAGAAGAATACGAGGAATACGGCAATCCCAAGGTGGAGAGGCTGACGTCTGTTCTTACCATTGTGGCAGGTATTGTCATCTGCTGTATTATCATTTTCTTTGTGGGCAAGATTACCAATATGTTCGGCTTCGGCAAGACGCCCTCAGTGGGAACGGAAAGCAGTGTGGCTGAGGACGGCGATGCCGTGACGATGATTGCCGTATCCGGCATGAGTCTGGGAGAAGCACAGAGTACCTTAAAGAAAATGGGGCTCACGGTGCAGCTTTCCTATGCGGTATCCGACGTTTACGAAAAAAATATGGTTATCAGCGCGGATGTGGAAGAGGGAACACCTCTTGCCAAAGGAAGCGTGGTAACCCTTACCATCAGTACAGGTACGGAGGGCGTGGATGTGCCCAATGTATCAGGGCTTTCCTTTGAAGATGCCCAGAAGCGACTCAGGGATGAGGGCTTTGCCGTAAAGAAGACGGAAGGCTACAGCTCCAATATTGAAAAAGGCTATATTATTACCCAGTCGCCCGCAGGCGGGGAAAAAGCGCCCATGGGCAGCGAGGTAACAGTCAAGGTAAGCCGCGGACAGGAAGACTATACCGTGAAGGTTCCCAACCTCTTAGGACTGCCGGAGGACGAAGCGGTAGCCCAGCTGATTGAGGCGGGACTTACCGTGGGAAGCACTTCCTATATCAGCTCCAACGATTATGTGGAGGGCCTGGTATGCTACCAGAGCTATTCCATTGACTCCTATGTGGAGCCCGGTACCGCCATTGACATCAAGGTCAGCACCGGTGCGGAAGCCGTGACATACCGTTACAATGCCAGCATCGAAGCGCCTACCAAGGAAGAGGCGCCGGACTATGTGGCAGGCACCACGGTTGGCGTTACCCTTGTGGTGGAGGACGGCAAAAAGCTTCTGGATACGGCAAATGCCACCTTCCCGCTTTCCGTAAACTTCCACGGACTGACATCTCCGAGAGGCACCATTACCTTCTCGTACACCGTGACGACGGACAGCCAGACAGTTACCAATGAATCAGGAGAAACGACAGTGATTCCGGGTACTATTGAGAACCGCTCCTTCACCAGAGAAGTAGAATTTGAACGGGAATAATAACACAATATGGGTTAATTTATGCAGGGAAAAATCATAAAAGGAATTGCGGGATTTTATTATGTGTGCGTCACAAATCCCGCAGAGGATACAACCGAAATTTACGAATGCAAAGCCAAGGGCATTTTCCGCAAGGACGGAACCAAGCCTCTGGTGGGGGATGATGTGGAAATGGAAGTGCTGGATGAGGATGCCGGAAAGGGCAATATCCAAAAGATACTTCCGAGAAAAAATGCACTCATCCGTCCGGCGGTAGCCAATGTGGACCAGGCGCTGGTTATTTTTGCAGCGGCAAAACCGGCACCGAATTTTAATCTGCTGGACCGTTTCCTGATTATGATGGCAGAGCAGGAGCTTCCCTGCATTATCTGTTTTAACAAGCAGGACATCGTGGACGAAGAGGAGAGGAAGAAGCTGACCGCTATCTACGAAGACTGCGGCTGCCGGGTGGTGTTTGCCAGTGCCACAAAGGGTGAGGGTACCGAAGAAATCCGGGAGCTTTTAAAAGGAAAGACCACTACGGTGGCGGGACCCAGCGGTGTGGGTAAATCCTCCATGGTAAACAGTCTTTGCGGGAACACCTACATGGAAACCGGGGAAATCAGCGAAAAGATTGACAGAGGAAAACACACCACCCGCCATGCGGAGCTATTACTCATCGGTCCTGACACCTACATTGTGGACACACCCGGCTTCAGTTCCCTGTCCGTATTTAATATGGAAAAAGAAGAACTGAAAGACTTTTACCCGGAGTTTGCAAAATATGAGGACGAATGCCGGTTCCGCGGCTGCAGCCATATAAACGAGCCGGACTGCGGCGTAAAAAATGCCTTACAGAACGGTAACATCAGTCCCATGCGCTATGAAAATTATGTGCAGATTTACGGGGAGCTAAAGTCACAGAAGAAGTGGAAATAAAAAGATTGAAAGGAAAGTAAAAAAAGGCTTTCCTTTTTTAACTCTTTCCTGTATAATTAAATATCATCCTGCGTGGGTGATCTGAACATTCTATACGCAATACTTTACATAAGTCATGTAAAATCCCAAACAAACCAAAAGAAAACATCCCAGCTTCATAGGAGGAAAAGATGAGAGAAAAGTATGAATCGCTGGCTCTTACACAGTTAAAGGAGCTTGCAAAAGTCCGGGGCATCAAAGGTGTGTCTGCCATGAAAAAGAACGATGTGGTAGAAGCCATGCTTGCTTTGGATGAGAAAGAAAAGACAGAGAAAGAAAAGCAGGACAAGGCTGAAAAGCCTGCAATAGATGAGCAGTCTGTGAAAGCGGAAAAAACGCACAGAGCGGAAAGTACCGAGAAAATCAGCGCCTATGAAGCGGGCAGCTTTCCTTCCGACCTGGACAGCGGACAGGAAGCCAACGGTATCCTCGAGGTTATGCCGGACGGCTACGGATTTATCCGGTGTGAAAATTACATGCCGGGCGACCATGACGTATATGTGGCTCCCAGTCAGATAAGAAGATTCGGCTTAAAGACCGGAGATATCCTGATTGGCAACAAGAGAACAAAGACCCAGCAGGAAAAATTCAGCGCCCTGCTTTACATTAAATCCGTAAACGGTTTTACCCTGGAGGAAACCTTAAAGCGCTCCAACTTTGAGGAGATGACTCCTATTTTTCCGGATGAAAGAATTAAGCTTGAGGTTCCCGGCGGCAGCATGGCAATGCGTGTCATGGATCTTGTGAGTCCCATCGGTAAGGGACAGAGAGGTATGATTGTATCTCCGCCCAAGGCAGGTAAGACAACCTTATTAAAGCAGGTAGCCAAATCCATTCAGAGAAATGAACCGAGTATGCATATGCTTATTTTACTGATTGATGAGCGTCCGGAAGAAGTAACCGATATCAAGGAAGCCATTGAAGGACCGAATGTGGATGTTATTTATTCCACCTTCGACGAGCTGCCGGAGCATCATAAGAGAGTATCCGAAATGGTTATCGAGCGCGCCAAGAGACTGGTGGAGCACGGTATGGACGTGGTTATCCTGCTTGACAGCATTACCCGTCTGACGAGAGCCTACAACTTAGTGGTATCTCCCAGCGGAAGAACCCTTTCCGGCGGTCTTGATCCCGGAGCCCTGCATATGCCGAAGCGCTTTTTCGGCGCGGCGAGAAATCTCCGCAACGGCGGCAGCCTGACCATTTTGGCAACGGCGTTGGTTGACACCGGATCCAAGATGGACGATGTGGTATACGAAGAATTTAAGGGTACCGGCAACATGGAAATCGTTCTGGACAGAAAGCTTTCCGAAAAGCGAATTTTCCCCGCTATCGATTTGCAGAAATCCAGTACCAGAAGGGAAGACCTCCTGCTTAGTGAGGATGAACTGGAAGCGGTCAATATCGTGAGAAAATCCCTGAACGGCTTAAAACCCGACGAAGCAACGGACAGAATCCTTGATATGTTCTCCAAAACCAGAAACAATCAGGAGTTTGTCAATATGTCAAAAAAAATGAAGTTTATATAAAAAATACTTGCAAAGACGGACACAACATGATACACTAAATTCGCTGTTTGTGGTTCCATAAGCAGTGCGGATGAGAACAAGATTTAATTTACATTAACTATAGAGAGGTGAAAAAGATGAAAGAAGGAATCCATCCCCAGTATTATCAGGCAACCGTTACCTGCAACTGTGGCAACACTTTTGTAACCGGTTCCACCAAACCTGAAATCCACGTAGAAGTTTGCTCCAAGTGCCATTCATTCTACACAGGTCAGCAGAAATCTGCAAGAACTGACGGACGTATCGACAAGTTCAACAAGAAATACGGCGTGGAAAGCAAATAGTTTTTCCATAAATAAGATTTCCAAAAGGTTGAGGTGTATATCTCAACCTTTTATGGTATATGCACATATTGTGCAAAGGAAATAACAGTGGAAAGGAAATGTTATGGCAAAGAAAAAACATAGCCACTATTCCGGTATCGGCGGACAGGCCGTTCTGGAAGGTGTTATGATGAAAAATAAAGAAAAGTATGCCGTGGCAATCAGAAAGCCCAACGGAGAAATTGAAGTGGAGCTGGAAAACCATCAGGGTGTGGGCGGCAATAGCGTTTTCAAGAACCTGCCCTTTATCCGCGGCATTTTTAATTTCATCGATTCCATGGTTTTGGGGACCAGATGCCTCAATTTTTCGGCAGAGTTCTATGAGGACGAAGAAGAACAGGAAACGAAGTTCGATAAGTTTTTGAATAAAATTACCGGCGGTAAGGCGGAAAAGGTACTTTCTGCTTTTGTGGTGGCGTTTTCCGTTATATTAGCAGTGGCGATTTTTATTGTGCTGCCGTATTTTATTACTTCCTTATTCAAGGCATATGTACGCAGCAGCATTTTAATGACGATTATTGAAGGCTGTATCCGTATTCTCATTTTCCTTCTGTATGTGGTGGGTATTTCCGCCATGAAGGATATCAAGAGATTATACATGTATCACGGCGCGGAGCACAAATGCATCAACTGCATCGAAAGAGGAAAGCCCCTTACCGTGCGCAACGTTATGCGCAGCTCCAGACTGCACAAAAGATGCGGCACCAGCTTTATGTTCTTTGTACTGTTTATCAGTATTATTTTGTTTTTCTTTATCCAGGTGAGCAATCCGGTATTGAAGATTGTGCTTCGTATTCTTCTTATTCCCGTGATTGCCGGTATTTCTTATGAAATTATCCGTCTGGCGGGAAGGAGCGACAACATTTTCATAAAGATTTTGTCCGCACCCGGCATGGCAATTCAGAAGCTGACCACCAAAGAGCCCACAAAGGATATGGTGGAAGTGGGTATTGCTTCCGTAGAGGCAGTGTTTGACTGGAAGAAATTTCTGATTGAAGAATTCAACTATGACCCTTCTTATTTTGAAGAGGAGTCGTCGGAGAATACCGAAGAGGATGAACAGGCATGACCTACCGTGAGTGTTATGAATACGGAAGAAACGTGCTGAGGAAAGCTTCTGTTCCGGATGCAGATCTGGATGCCAGACTGCTTTTGGAATTTGTCTGTCAGACCTCTTACAACGACTTGCTGCTTTACGGAGACAGGGTAGTGGAAGAGGAGCGGGCTTCTTCTTATAAAATGCTTATACAGAAAAGGAAGGAAAGAGTACCCTTACAGCAGATTACCGGTGAACAGTATTTCTGTGGCTATCCTTTCTTGGTGAATGAAAATGTACTGACACCGAGAGCCGATACGGAAATCCTGGTGGAAGAAGCCTTAAAGAAACTGAAAGCCGGCGACAGCATTCTGGACATGTGCACCGGCTCAGGCTGCATTCTGCTTAGTCTTCTGCTTATGAAAGAGGGCTGCAGGGGCATCGGCGTGGATTTGTCGGAGAAAGCCCTGCAGGTGGCGGAGAAAAACAGGCGGCAACTGCTCCCGGAGAAGACGGACTGCGTATTTTTACAGAGCAATTTGTTTGAAGCTCTGCCGGAAGAAAAGTTTTCCCTTGTGGTTTCCAATCCCCCGTATATTAAAACGGCGGATATAGAAGAGCTGATGCCGGAGGTAAAGGACCACGAACCGAGGATGGCGCTGGACGGTGAGGCGGACGGTCTGTTCTTTTACCGTAAGATTGCCGGGGAGGCAAAGCGGTATCTTACAAAAGGCGGCTATATCCTGTTTGAAATCGGTTTCGACCAGAGAGAACAGGTTTGCGGTATATTAACGGAAAATGGTTACTGCGAAGTAGAGGCGCGTAAAGACTATGCCGGACTTGACAGAGTAGCCATGGGAAGAATGGAGTAAAGAGATGTTTGATAAGTTAGATGATTTATTAAGACGATACGAAGAAATTATGAATGAGCTTCATGAACCGGATGTGGCAAACGATCAGACTCGTTTCCGCAAGCTGATGAAGGAGCAGAGCGATTTGACTCCCATCGTGGAAGCTTATACCGAATACAAAAAATGTAAGCAGGATGTGGAAGATTCTATCCAGATGCTGGAAGAAGAAAATGACGAAGAAATGCGTAAGATGCTGAAGGAAGAGCTTTCCGCCAGCAAGAAGCGCATTGAAGAATTAGAGCAGGAGATGAAGGTACTTCTGCTTCCCAAGGACCCCAACGATGACAAGAACGTTATCGTGGAAATCCGCGCCGGCGCCGGCGGTGACGAGTCTGCTCTGTTTGCAGCGGAAATTTACCGTATGTATGTGCACTATGCGGAGAGCCAGAGATGGAAGGTTGAGCTTGTGAGCATGGATGAAATCGGCATCGGCGGCATGAAGGAGGTTACCTTTATGTTGAACGGACCGGGAGCCTACTCCAAGATGAAATACGAAAGCGGCGTGCACCGTGTGCAGAGAGTTCCCGAAACCGAAAGCGGCGGACGTATCCATACCTCCACCATTACCGTTGCGGTTATGCCGGAAGCGGAAGATGTGGATGTTGTCATCGACGACAAGGATATCCGAATTGACGTTATGCGTGCTTCCGGTAACGGCGGTCAGTGTGTCAACACCACGGACTCTGCCGTGCGACTGACCCATTATCCTTCCGGTATTGTGGTTTACAGCCAGACCGAGAAGTCCCAGATTCAGAACAAGGCAAAGGCATTTGCGCTGCTGCGTGCCAAGCTATACGACATTGAACAGCAGAAAGCCCATGATGCGGAGGCGGAGCTTCGAAGAAGCCAGGTCGGCACCGGCGACCGTTCCGAAAAGATCCGTACCTACAATTTCCCGCAGGGACGTGTGACGGACCACCGCATCGGACTCACCCTTTATAAACTGGACAAAATCATGAACGGCGACATCCAGGAAATCATCGATGCCTGCATCGCAGCCGACCAGGCTGCCAAACTCGCAAAGATGAACGAAAATTAAAAAAAGAGGATAAAAATCAGCTCTTAAATCTTCACAGAGCTGATTTTTTATCGCTCAAAAAACAATGTAGTGCATTTCCTTTATAATGCATATTGAAATTGGGTATAATTATGGTATAATTAATCCATAGTTGGGAGGTGCTACTTATGCCGCAAATTATTCCTATTAAAGATTTAAAGAATACATCAGAGATTTCTGATATGTGTCACAGAGCAGAAGAACCTATCTATATTACTAAAAATGGTTATGGCGATATGGTTATTATGAGTATGGAGATGTATGAGTCTGCCATGAAGCAGCTTGCTATGTATAGGGATATTGAAATTTCTGAAAAGCAGATTGAAGCAGGTCAGGTAAAAGATGCCAGAACAGCACTCGGAGGAACGAGGGCAAAGTATGGATTATAAATTAGTTATTTCAGAGCATGCAGATGAATTACTTGATAATTTAGTATATTACTTGTTATATCGGCTGAAAAGTGAGCAGGCGGCGAGACATCTGTTAGAGGGCATTGATGGTATTTATGGTAGGATGGAAACAAATCCTTTTCAATTTCCACTCAGCAGAGATGCTTATTTGGCTAATAGGGGCTATCACGAAGCAGTTGTTCCACAGATGGACTACATTGTCATTTTTGATGTAAGGGAAGATACTGTAAATGTTGTTGGTTTTTTTCATCAATTGGAAAACTATCAAAGCAAGTTATAAAAGGGAAAGAAGAGTGCAGGAAACCTTGTCAGTAAGAGGTTCCGCACTCTTTCTTTTTGCTTTACGGAGGATGCAAATTTCTCCTTTTTCCGACATCTTTTTATTTACAAAACGAAGGGGCTATGATAGTATTTTAGGAAAGGAAAAAATGACGGCGTTTTTTGCTGATTATTTTTTTTTGCCTATCTATCAAATTCTTATGGAGGAAACAACAATGAAAATGATTTTTCAAGTGGAAGACAAGCCGAAATTCGGTGCGTTGGTAGTATTTGCCATTCAGCAGCTTTTAGCGATTATGGCGGCAACTCTGGTAGTACCTATTATCGTAGGTAACGGCATGAGCTCTGCGGCAGCCCTGTTTGGCGCCGGTGTGGGTACTCTCGTTTATGTACTCTTTACCGCTAAAAAGAGCCCTGTATTCTTAGGTTCCTCATTTGCCTTTATCGGTTCCATGAGCGCAGCATTTGCAGGTGCGGTTTCCGTACAGGCTGGTTATGCCGGACTGATTATCGGTGCTGTCTGTGCCGGTCTTGTCTATGTGGTAATCGCAGCAATTGTAAAAGTAGTAGGTGTAAAGTGGATTAACAAGCTGATGCCCGCTGTGGTAATCGGACCCACCGTAGCTATTATCGGACTTTCCTTAGCCGGCAACGCAGTAGGCGATTTAACCTCCGGCGGTGTCAAGGTGGACGGCGTTTCCGTAGCATATCCCATTCTGGCCCTGTTAGGCGGTCTGGTAACCCTTACCGTTACCATGCTTTGCTCCACATTTGGCAAGAAAACCGCAAGACTCATTCCTTTTATCTTCGGTATTTTAGCCGGATACGCATTCTGTCTGGTATTTACCCTTATCGGTATGGCAACCGGCAACGACGGCTTAAAGCTTCTTAACTTTGCATACTTTACTGACCTTGTGGCTGACGGCGTGACCCTTAAAACCTTTTTAAGTATTCCCGATTTTACTTTCTTAACCGCAGCAAAGGGACTTGACGGTGTGAGTGCTTCTTATGTTCTGACGGTTGCCGTAGCTTATGTGCCGGTAGCATTCGTAGTATTTGCAGAGCATATCGCTGACCACAAGAACATTTCCTCCATTATTGAAAGAGACCTGCTTGAAAATCCCGGTCTTCACAGAACCTTACTTGGAGACGGTGTCGGTTCCATGGTAGGTGCCTTCTTCGGCGGATGTCCCAACACTACCTACGGTGAGTCCGTAGCCTGTGTAGCCATTACCAAGAATGCTTCCGTAGCAACCATTATCGCGGCAGCAGTAGGAGCAATCCTGATTTCCTTTATTTCTCCGTTTATTGCTTTTGTAAATTCCATTCCCTCCTGTGTTATGGGCGGTGTCTGCATGGCACTGTACGGATTTATTGCGGTATCCGGATTAAAGATGATTCAGGATGTTGATCTGAACAAGAATAAGAATCTGTTCGTGGTATCCGTTATTCTGATTGCCGGTATCGGCGGTCTGACCCTTACCTTCGGTGCAGTTACCATTACTTCCGTAGCATGTGCCCTGATTTTAGGTATTCTGGCAAACCTGCTCTTAAAGAATGCCCCGGAAGAAGAGTAATAACTGCTTTTTAACAGAAAAGGAGATTGTATGAAAATTGAGCTGACAGAAGAAAATGTTCTTCTTGCAGGCCGTACATACAAAGAAGGAGATACCCTGTGGCTGGCACTGTCCGGCACAGGGACTTCTTTTATCTATACCGGAAAAAAGCTTTCCATTACGGTCGTGGGAAGTCCGGTAATCAATCATGAAGATGCGGAAAATAATTGTGCGCGCATTGCCGTCTATGTAAACGGAGAACGGAAAGTGGACGACATGGTTACGCAGGCGGAACAGACCTATACCGTATGGAAAAGCGATGTTGCGGAAACAGTAGAAGTGAAGATTATAAAGCTTTCCGAAAGCGCCATGTCGGTTGTGGGCGTAAAGGATTTGGAAATTGCAGAGGGAGAGAGAGTTGTTCCGGCTGCAAAAAAAGAACATCTGATAGAATTCATCGGGGACTCCATCACCTGTGGTTACGGTGTGGATGACGAAGACCCGCTGCATCCTTTTTCTACGAAAACAGAGGACGTAACAAGAGCGTATGCCTATCTTACGGCACAGCTTCTTTCCTGCGACTGCCGCATGTTTTCGGCAAGCGGCTACGGTATTATTTCCGGTTATACCGCAGACCCGGAGGTGAAAAGCGCCGAACAGCTTATTCCTTTATACTATAGTTCTTACGGCTTTAGTTATGATACCTTTCCGGGTGGGAAAAAGCCCATGGACATTCCCTGGGACTTTACTGAAAAACAGCCGGATATAATTGTCATCAACTTAGGGACCAACGATGACAGCTACTGTCAGGAAACCGAATGGAAGCAGGAAGAATACCGGGATAAATATGCAGAGTTTCTTTTGGATGTCAGGGCGAAAAATCCCGGGGCGGAAATTTTCTGCGTACTGGGACTTATGGGAGCAAGGCTTTATCCCCGCGTCTGCGAAGCATGCCGCATGTACCGGGAAAAAACGGGGGATGAAAAGATTTATACCGTGGAGCTGCCGGAACAGGACGGGGAAAAGGGATATGTAGCCGATTATCACCCCTTGCACAGTGCCCATAAGCTTGCGGCGGAAAAACTGGCTTCCGAAATAAAATCGGTCTTAAATCTGTAATCCACAAATGCTTATAAAATAATTATATCGTTTTTGGGATAATTACATTGCGCTTCTTAGTGACTTGTGATATAGTTATACCGTTGTTTTTCGATTTAGTGCATTGCCTATGCAGTGCACTAAATTGTTAAACACACTCTGGAGAGTCTCCGCACATCGGAGCGCCGAAGGTGTACAGCAGGCAACTGCCAATCTCTCAGGCAAAAGGACAGAGCATCACAAGTGCATGTTCTACTCTTTAGGGAATAAAAATATTTTATTCTAAGGAGAAAGACAATGGAATTTCTTGACAGTATCACAAATGTTCTCGGCAAAGTAAGCGACTTTGTATGGGGTATTCCCCTGATTGTCCTTATTCTTGCAACAGGCCTTTTATTAACCATCCGGTTAAAGGGCATCCAGATTACCAAACTCCCACTTGCAATTAAAAACCTGGTTCGTAACGAAAGAAGCGGCGATACCGGTGAAGTATCCAGCTTTGGTGCCCTTTGTACGGCCCTTTCCGCAACCATCGGTACCGGAAACATCGTAGGTGTGGCTACCGCTATTGCGGCAGGCGGCCCCGGCGCACTGTTCTGGATGTGGATGGCAGCCTTAGTCGGTACGGCGACCAAGTACTCCGAATGTCTTCTGGCAGTGAAATACCGTCAGGTAGCGGAGGACGGACATATCGTAGGCGGACCTTTCTACTATATTGAAAAAGGTATGGGCGAAAAATGGAAATGGCTGGCAAAGCTTTTTGCTATTTTCGGTGTTATGGTTGGTCTGTTCGGTATCGGTACTTTTACCCAGATTAACGGTATTACCAGCGCAGCAAAGAACTTCTTCGACCCGAACAACCAGCATATGGTTACTATTTTTGGAATGGAGTACTCCTGGGCGGTCGTTATTGCCGGTATTCTTTTAACCATCGCGGTAGCGCTGGTATTAATCGGCGGCTTACAGCGTATTTCCAAAGTAGCGGAGGTGATTGTTCCGTTCATGGCACTTCTTTATGTGGTTACCGCGCTGATTATTTTAATCTGCAACATTACAAAGATTCCCGCAGCAATCGTTACCATTGTACAGAGTGCATTCGGCGCAAGACAGATTGCCGGTGGTCTGGCAGGCTTTGCAGTGGTAAAACTTTCCATGAGAAACGGTATTGCCAGAGGTATCTTCTCTAACGAATCCGGTATTGGTAGTGCGCCTATTGCGGCAGCAGCGGCACACACGGATTCTCCCGCACACCAGGGACTGATTTCCATGCTGGGTACGGTTATCGATACACTGATTATCTGTACCATGACCGGTCTGGTTATTGTCATTACCGGTGCAAACAACATTGAAGGTCTGGAAGGTGTGGCTATCACCACAAAGGCATTCCAGTTAGGTCTTCCTTTCCCCGACCAGATAGCTTCCTTTGTACTGATGGTATGCTTAATATTCTTTGCATTCACCACCATTTTAGGCTGGGACTACTACAGTGAAAGATGTCTGGATTATTTAACCAGGCACAACAAGAAAAAGGTTCTTGTTTACCGTTGGATTTACATTCTCTGCGTATTCATCGGTCCTTACATGACGGTTAAGGCGGTATGGACTATTGCGGATATCGTAAACGGTCTTATGGCATTCCCGAACCTGATTGCCCTGATTGCCTTAAACGGTGTGGTAGTTGCAGAAACAAAGTTATACTTTGACAGCCTGGACAAGAATCCCAAGGCTAAAAAATAACGCAAATACATAAAAAAACTGTCGCAAAAAGACAGTAGAAAACGGACCGGTTGCAGTGCAGCCGGTCTTTTTTTGCTATAAAAAAGGTGAATTATGTATTTTTTCTGTTTGGTTTTTTCAACATATTGACCTTGACAAAGCTTTTGGTATAATGTTGATAAGTATAAATTTTTTTATGTAAAAAAGGGATAAAGAGAGGGAGAAACGTTATGAAACTTCTGAATGGTAAGTACAAAATCCGGAACCGTATTATGGCTGCATTTCTGGCAGTAACAATGCTTCTGACTCTTGTACCGACAGGACAGATGCAGGTTTATGCGGCAGGAGAGGGAAAGGTAAATGTAGACTCGTTTACCGTGAAGGTAAACGGCGTGCCGCTTGAAAATGTAACGGAAATCAAGGAAGGCGACAAGGTTTTGATTTTGTGCAACTGGTCGCTGGATGACAGTGATAAAACAGTGGACACTTATAAGGTAGATTTGTCCTCCATGCTTTCCAATCTGAAGCTGGTAGCCGGAATGCCTGCTACGGTATACGATTCGGAATTAGGGGCGGTAGGTACGGTCACCATTGATGAAAACGGTGTGGCGACTTATGTCTTTACCAATGATAAATTTCTGGAAAGTACGAGTCGGACCGGCAGCTCTACTTATGACGGTGTGGTGACTTCCACAGACAAGAAAAATGACAACGGCAAGGACGTCCCATTTGGCATCGGCACTACTAAAAAGACCGTTAAATATTATGCCGATCAGAAGACCAGTGAATTAAATGTACAGAAAAGCAAATCCTCCAGTGCTATGCTGGAGAACGGAAAACTGTACCAGACCTTCGAAGTAACCCTGTCTGCCAAAGACGGTATTGTCAAAGGCATTACCCTGGAGGATATTGCAGGCTTAGGACTTACCAATCTTTCCGAACTGAAGATCAAAACCGTCAACGGCAGTGATGTGGGTGTGACGGTGGGAACATCCTGCAGCGATATGGCGCAGTTAAATGCTGTCTTACAGGGTGCGGTGTTAGCGGCCGGCGAAAGCATTACCATTTCCTATAAGATGGAAGTGGATCCTTCTATTTATGATAAAACCTCCGATATTGAAGCTTTTGGGAATGTGGTAAAGGCACAATATAAGGACAACCGGGATAATGACAAGGAGAAGGAAAGTAATAAGGTTTATGCTGAGGCAAAGGGACCGGAAATGAGCAAAAACTCGGTCGGCGAGTATGATAAAACCACGGGCATAATTACCTGGAAGGTAACCATCAGATTAAATGACTATTTAGAGGATTTTCAAAAATCGGGAAAATCCATAGAAGACTATATTACCGATATCGTGGAAACACCCGGAACGGGATTAGAACCAGCGGTAAAGTTAACCGGGATTACGGAGGAATCCGAAGGGGTTTACAGCATTGTGTATACCACCGCTGTTACCGATGAATACAAGCAGCGACTGGAAAACGGAAGCTATACGTTTAAGAACACGATTACGGCAAAGGTGAACGGCACCGATGTAAAGGCTTCTGCCGACAAGACGGTCAATGCCGGTAATAGAATTGAAAAAACATGCACCGGGTTCGACAGTACCACCCGTACACTGACATGGAATGTGACCCTGAATATTCCCGATAATGTTACGGATGTGGTAATCAGGGATTATGTGCAGGAGGCGGACAGGCATGTGCTACAGCCTACCGTAACTTACGCCGGAACAACAATCGTAAACAGTGATACAATCGTGGATAGCAGTATTGTAAAGTCATGGGAAAGTGCATGGCAAGGATATTCCATGGCGCTGACGGATGCTTTTGTAAGCAGCCATGCCGGACAGTCTGTTATGTTTACATATACATCGGTTATCCCAGATGGATATGTATGGAACAACCAGACAGAGTTTACCAATAAGGCACATTTAAGCTACAAGGATGCTATCTTAGGTGATCAGAATCAGGAAGCGACAGCTACCTGGAAGGATGTGAACAAACAGGGCATTGTATTGACCAAGAAGGCTATTGCAGACAATGATAAGGACAGTATAGCCTATGAAGTAAAGGTAGATCTCTCGGAGATGGCATCCCTTGCGGCAGGGGATACCGTTACAATTACGGATGTCCTGCCGGATATTATGAAATTTGACGGTAATGTAACCGCCAAACTTGTATACATACACCAGTACTGGGAGGACAGCAACCCCGGATCAGTATCCGTAACCGTATCGGACGTGACCGGAGTCAATGCGAAGGATTTTAGCTTTACCGTGACGGAACAGATGGTAAATGCGGTGGCAGACGGTAAAACTGCTACGGACTGGTACAAGCCTACGGTTATTATTTCCTATACAGCCTCCATTGCCGATGAGAGAAGTTTTGTCTCTGCCGGTAAAAAAGAAAGTATTACCAACACGGTAACCGGCAAAAAAGGAGAAACATCTTTGGGAACGGCCTCTGCTACGGCTGAACTGACACCGAAGACGGTAGTGAAAAAAGCGGCTACGTATACGGCGGACTCGGCACCGGACATTAAGTATGAAATAGAGATCAATCCCAATGCACTGACTCTTTCTACAAACGGAAAGCTGACGGGAGAGGACCATTTAGGTACAGCGCTGACTTATAATGATGATGTTGAGATAACAGAGGTCAGCACGGGAACGGTACTTACCAGAGGAACTGATTATACGGTTTCTATTTCCTCCGACAAAAAGAAAATGATTGTGGTAGTGCCTGACGGAAAACACCTGAAGCTTACTTATACGGCAAAGTTGAATTTAAGGACCTATGCGGATGAAACTAAAAATGAGCATCTGACGGATGAAAATTCCTACAATGAGTTTTCTTTATCCGGATTTTCTTCCGACCAGACGAAAGACAGAAAAAGCTACAATCAGGTAGCATATACCCCGAAGCACCAGACGGTTTCCGAGACTGGTTCTGTGACAATTAAAAAATTCTGGACGAATAACGGTACATATACCGCATTGGCAGGCTCCGAGTTTAAGATTGTCCAGGTTTCCTATGATTCTGCTACCGGTAAAATGGTGGATGGTACTGTCATAAAGGACAATATCGTAGTGGGTGTGGACGGCACCATTAAGGTGGAAAATCTGCGAAAAGACAGAATTTATGCCCTGTATGAAACCAAGGCAAAGGAAGGATTTGCCAGAAGGACCGACCCATATTATTTTATTATCGATGATGACAATTCCGTGACC